>JACBFF010000001.1_pt1 | contig 267042 bp, 252 predicted proteins | sample 7449211 | NCBI WGS metagenome assembly JACBFF01 (sample SAMN14896861, study PRJNA631923) | freshwater metagenome | isolation source: cyanobacterial enrichment | place: USA: Conesus Lake, NY | collected 2019-07 | reverse complement strand
TGATCTGTACCATACTTATCAGGAAATGATAAAAGAATGCGATCTACACATAAAAGGGCATATTGAAGAGAAAGCCTCTTATTGCGAAAGTGATCAAATCCAATCCCTTTATCCAGTTAAGAAAAAGTATAAAACAAATAAAAACAACCTCAATTTTGATGCTACAGACATGTTACAAAAGATTGTAGGTACCGACTTAACCGAAATATTTGGTATTACAGATACAAATGCTACTGAGATTATTAGCGAAATAGGTTTAGACATGAGTAAATGGCCTACTGCTAAGCACTTTACAGCTTGGCTAAACCTGGCTCCAAATAATAAAGTATCTGGTGGTAAACTCCTTAGTAGCCGGGTTCCTCGGAAAAGGAACAAAGCCGGGCAAATATTTAAAATGGCAGCTTTTGCAGTTCAAAGGAGTAAAAATTGGTTAGCTATATTTTATAACCGAATAAAAATGAGAAGTGGCACATCTAGAGCTGTCACGGCCACCGCAAGAAAAATAGCTATCATCTTTTACAAACTCATGAAAGAAAAACTACGATTTTGTCCTCTTGACAGAGATCAATATCTTGAGTCATTCAAAGTACGACAACTAAAAAAATTAAAGCAACAAGCAACAAGATTAGGTTTAGTACTGGTTCCTGATAATTTAGTTACTTAAGAGTAAAAAAACGACGTTTTTGTTACAAAATCCCGATCCGTCTAAGCAGATCGGGATTTTTGTTTTCGGTTAACAAAATATTTACAAGCACACCCCACCTATTTACCACCCGTCTCTTTCAATTACCGTTCATCTTTCTTGTACAGTCATTAACAGCGGTCGGCATGTAACGTTCTTAGTTTTACTACGTTTCTTTTCGTAAAGCTTGTTGTTTTTTACGACAACGGGCCGGAAAAAGAACAACATGAAGAAAAACCATTACCTGCAAAACGACTGTATGAGACCCTTATCCCTGGTTTTATTACTAATATTATCAACCGCATTTACGCTGCGTGCGCAGAATAGTACACGTGTGGTTAAAAAAATTGAAGCTACCAGAACCACTCAGAAAATTGTGATTGATGGCAATCTCAAAGACTCGGCATGGTTATCGGCTCCCATCGCTACAGATTTTGTAGAATGGCGTCCTACTTTTGGCAATAAAGAAGATGAGAAGAACAGAACAGAGATTCGCATTCTATATGATAACGATGCAATTTATATAGCAGGTTACGCACATGAGGCAAGTCCGGATAGCATTACCAAAGAACTGGTAGGTCGAGATGTAGTAGGGGTGAACGACTTTGTAGGCGTCATATTCGACACTTACAATGATAAGATCAATGGCTTTGGCTATTATGTAACCGCTTTAGGAGAACAGTTTGATGCTAAGTATTCCTCTAACGGTGAAGACGGCAGCTGGAACAGCGTTTTTGAAAGCAATGCACAACTGCAATCCGATGGCTGGACCTTTGAAATGAAGATTCCCTATGGCGCCATTCGATTTGGTAATACAAAAGTTCAAGACTGGGGTATCAACATTACCAGAAGAAGAAGCAAGAGCGGTAAACAATTGATGTGGAGTCCAACAGACCCTGCCATTGGCGGAAACTTCTTGGCACAGTTTGGCTTGTGGACCGGAATTAAAGATATCAAGCCTCCCATTCGTCTTTCTTTCTCTCCATATTTATCCACCTATGCCAATCACTTTCCGTACAACACACCGGGAGTAAAAAACACCACCACCTCTATCAATGGCGGTATGGATGTGAAGTATGGTATCAATCAGGCTTTTACGCTTGATATGACACTGGTTCCTGATTTTGGACAAGTACAGAGCGATAATCAGGTGTTAAACCTTACACCCTTTGAAGTGCAGTTCAATGAGAATAGAACATTCTTTACGGAAGGAACTGAGTTGTTTGGAAAAGGCAATCTATTTTATAGCCGTAGAATTGGCGGAACGCCCATGCACCTGGGAAGTGTAAATGGTCAATTAAAACCGGGTGAAACCATTCTCAACAATCCATTAGAAACAAGATTGTTGAATGCCAGTAAGATCAGTGGTAGAACCAGTGGCGGTTTGGGTATCGGTGTTTTTAATGCCGTTACGAAAGCACAGTATGCTACCATAGAAAATGGCGATAAAGAAACGCGCAGAATTGAAACCAACCCGTTGACCAATTACAATATTCTGGTGTTTGATCAATCATTAAAAAACAACTCTAGCGTTTCCCTCATCAACACCAATGTAACCAGAAGCGGCACCGATTACGATGCGAATGTAACCGCGGCACTTTGGGATATTTATGACAAGAAAAACACCTGGAATGTAAACGGACAAGTGGGCGTGAGTCAGTTAATTGGATATGAAGCACCGGGTAAAACACTCACCGGCTATAACCACACATTGGGATTTGGGAAAACCAGCGGTCGTTTCAACTTCAATATCTGGCAAGAACTGGCCGACAATAAGTATAACCATAACGATATGGGATACTTTACCAATAACAACTATTTCAATAATGGATTTTGGATGGGTTATCGTTGGTTGCAGCCGAAGAAATGGTATAATCGCATTCAGGCAAATATCAACGTCAATTATTCGATGCGTTACAAACCCATGGACTATCAAAGGCTCAATTTGAATTTTAACGCCAATACACAGTTAAAGAATTTGTGGTGGGCCGGTTTCAACATTAATGTTAACCCTGAGCAAAATGATTTCTTTGAGCCGCGTGTTAATGGTAAGGTTTTCAAACGTCCGGGTAGTTGGTCGGCCGGTTTCTGGTTTGAAACCAACAATGCCAAAAAATACTCTACAGTGGTTGAGATTTTCAACAGAACATTTAATCAATATGGTAGTAATGGACAGGATATTTTCTTAAGACACAACTATCGTTTCAATAAAAAACTGACATTATCAGTAAACACCTTTCTGCAATTCTTTCACAATAACCTAGGTTATGCAACGATGTATAGTCCGGACAGTATCATTTTTGCATTACGAAAAAGAAATACGGTTGAAAATGTATTCAATGTGAAATACAATTTCAATAATAAAATGGGGTTGACTTTCCGTGCCAGACATTACTGGAGCAAAGTGGCCAACAAAGAGTTTTACAAACTCAGAGAAGATGGTTATCTCAATCATATTCCCGGAGGCATTAGCAATAATGTTGACTTTAATGTGAATTACTTCAATATTGATATGGTGTATACCTGGCAGTTCGCGCTAGGTAGTTTTATCAATGTGGTTTGGAAAGACGCCATCAGTAGCTTTAATAGAGATGTGAATACCAACTATTTCAAAAACTTTGGTAATACGTTACGCTCTGATCAGCAGAATAGTATTTCCATTCGTGTAATCTATTTCTTGGATTATTTGAATCTCAAAAAGAAGCGATCTTAATTGTCAATTGTGAATGGTGAATTGTCAATTAGAAACCACGAAATTGACAATTCACCATTCACAATTCCCTACCTTAGCTTCATGAGTAAGAAATTATTTTTACTGGATGCCATGGCATTGATCTATCGTGCCTATTATGCACTCATCCGTAATCCGCGTATCACTTCAAAGGGAAGAAATACCAACGCACAATTTGGGTTTACGAATACTTTATTTGATCTCATCAATAAAGAAAAACCAACACATCTTGCGGTTTGTTTCGATACACATGCGCCCACAGAACGTCATACAGACTTTACAGATTATAAAGCGAACAGACAAGAAGCTCCTGAAGATTTATTAGAATCGATCCCCGATATCCAACGCATCATTCGCGGTTTCAATATTCCGGTGGTAGAAATGGATGGTTACGAAGCCGATGATGTGATTGGTACGGTAGCCTGGCAGGCCGCGGATAAAGGCTATGAAGTATATATGGTAACGCCTGATAAGGATTATGGACAATTGCTGATTCATCCGGGTGTATACATTTACAAACCTCCCGCCTATGGCAACCCAGAAGAAATTGTAGATGCCGCCAAAATTTGTGAGAAATGGGACATTCAAAGAGTAGAACAGGTGGTTGATATGTTAGGATTGATGGGTGATGCGGTAGATAATATTCCCGGTATTCCAGGTGTGGGAGAAAAGACAGCTGCCAAATTGTTGAAAGAATACGATACGCTAGAGAACGTATTGGCCAATGCGGACAAGATCAAGGGTGCGCTTGGTGAAAAAGTAAGGAACGGTGCAGACCTTGCGATTGTGAGCAAAAAATTGGCAACCATTATCACAAATGTCCCTGTTGAATTTCATGAAGAAGATTATCGTTTAAAAGAATGGAATCGTGAAGCATTGACAGAAGTTTTTACAGAGCTTGAATTCAAAACGCTGGGTAAAAGAATATTGGGAGAAGATTTCAACGCCTTTCACGCAGCACCTCAAGGGGTACAAACAGATTTGTTTGGGAATGCTGTAGAAGCGCCTAAAACAAAAACCTCCAAAGAAAAAGAGCCTGAGACAGCGTCTGTCTATGGTTCTACTGCTGAACAATCCGGATTGATTGCAGACAAAAACATCCACAATACGCCTCACAACTATCAACTGATTCAGGGTGATGGCGCCATTCAACATCTGGTAAAAGAGCTTTTACAACACAAAGAAATTTGCTTTGATTCGGAAACTACGGGTACAGACGCCAATAATGTAGAACTGGTTGGCCTGAGTTTTTCTTACAAACCCGGAGAAGGATATTATGTTCCTTGTCCGGCAGAACAAGAAAAAGTTCACCATCTGCTTTCTCTATTTAAACCGTTGTTTGAGAAAACAGATATTACCTGGGTTGGACAAAATACCAAATACGATCTCTTGGTATTGAAATGGTATGGTATTGAATTGAAGGGGCAATTATTTGATACCATGCTGGCGCATTACCTGATTGAGCCGGAAGGAAGAAGAAGTATGGATCTGCTCAGTGCTCAGTACCTGGGTTATGAACCGGTACACATAGAAGAATTGATTGGTAAAAAAGGAAAGAACCAGGGAAGCATGCGTGATGTGGAACTTGAGAAGATCAAAGAATATGCTGCTGAAGATGCAGATATTACTTTGCAACTGAAACATGTTTTTGTTCCACTATTGCAAGAAAAAGAAGTGGCACAGGTTTTTGAAAAAGTAGAAAACCCTCTTGTGCGTGTATTAACAGATATGGAGTTTGAAGGTGTTAAGATTGATGTTCCTTTTTTACAAGACTATAGCAAAGAATTAGAAACAGAAGCGAAGCGTTGCGAAGAAAGCGTTTATGCGCAAGCGGGGGTTCGTTTTAATTTGGCTTCTCCAAAACAGCTGGGTGAGGTCCTGTTTGAAAAACTAAAACTGGATCCCAAGGCCAAAAAAACCAAAACCGGACAATATGCTACCGGTGAAGATGTGTTATTGAAGTTGGCGAGTCAACATAAGATTGTAGATGATATTCTTGGATTTCGTGAACTCACCAAATTGAAATCTACATATGTAGATGCCCTTCCTGAAATGATCAATCCAAAAACGGGACGAGTACATACCAGTTATGCGCAGGCTGTTGCTGTTACAGGAAGATTGAGCAGTAATAATCCGAATCTGCAAAATATTCCCATCAGAACAGCGCGAGGAAGAGAGATCAGAAAAGCATTTATTCCCAGAGAAACGGGTCGCGTTTTATTGAGTGCCGATTATTCTCAGATTGAATTGCGTATCGTAGCGGCCATCAGTGGCGACCCTAATATGTGCGAAGCGTTTAGACAACATAAAGACATTCACACCGCTACTGCAGCAAAAGTATATGCTGTTCCGGAAAGTGAAGTCACCAAGGAAATGCGCTACAAAGCCAAGAGCGTGAACTTTGGAATCATTTATGGACAAGGTGCTTTTGGATTGGCCGACAACCTGGGTATTAGTAGAACGGAAGCCAAAGAGATCATTGATAACTACAAAAAAGAGTTCCCAAATATTCAGCGATACATGGATGAGCAAGTAAACTTCGCTAAAGAAAATGGTTATGTGCAAACGCTTGCCGGAAGAAAACGATGGTTAAAAGACATCAATAGTGGCAATTTCACTGTTCGTGGTTATGCGGAACGAAACGCCATCAACTCTCCCATTCAAGGAACCGCTGCCGATATGATCAAGCTGGCGATGATTAAAATACATCAGGAGATGGGAGTCGGCAAATGGCAATCAAAAATGATTTTACAAGTTCACGATGAATTGGTGTTTGATGCCGTAGAATCCGAAGTTCCGAAATTAAAAGAGCTGATCATCAGCTGTATGACAACGGCTATGCCGCTTCCCAACGAAGTGCCTGTTGAAGCAGAAGTAGGAATGGGACATAATTGGCTGGAAGCGCATTAGGAATGATGAATAAAGAATATCGTTCTCTTCGACTAGCTCCGGACTTAAGTCCGGAGCTAGTTGAAAGATTGGTTGGGATCTTGAATCTTCTCCAAGGGAGTCCTTTGGACCTTGTAACTTGTTACTTCATTCTTGAATCTTTTTTTCATGGAATCTACCATACATAAATTCTACACCTCTTTTCAGCAATTGGATTATACCACCATGCAATCCTGTTATACACCTGATGCTGTTTTCAGTGATCCTGTATTTGGATTATTAGATGGTAATGAAGTGCGTGCAATGTGGGAAATGCTTTGTAAGCGAGCTAAAGACTTTAAGCTCTCTTACGGAAATATTCAAATTTTAGACGATGAGTATGCTACGGTTGAATGGATCGTTGTGTATACATTTACGCAAACCGGCAGAAAGGTGGTGAACAAAATCAAAGCACATATGCGTTTCAAGGATGGCTTGATCTGCGAACACTCCGATGCTTTTCCGATCTATCGTTGGAGCAGACAAGCTTTTGGTCTTACGGGTTTATTGCTGGGCTGGTCAGGTTATTTTCATAAAAAACTACAACTGAAAGCCAAGATGAATCTTCAGAAGTTCATGAATCTCTGATTTTCTGTGCTTTTCTGTGGCATTTATTGCCTCTGAAAACACAGAGATACACAGAATTTGGTTACGGAGTTTTGTATCTTTACTTACATCATTTTATATTCAATGAACTGGGACGCTTTCTTCAGAAACCTGCAACTGATTGGCACCCGTTATTTTGTTCTGGCGCTAATCGCATTCATTTTGTTTTATGTGCTATTCAGGAATAAATGGCTGTATAAAAAAATACAACAGCGTTTTCCTAGGAACAAAGATTACGCCAGAGAGATTCTTTATTCGATTACTACGATGATCATTTTCGCTTTGGTATCATCGCTTGTTTTTACGCATCCGCGAATTCGTCCATATACCACTATGTATACTGGTATTACCCAGTTTGGTTGGGTTTATTATTTCGCGGCTTTTCCCATTATGTTATTCATACACGACACTTATTTCTACTGGTGTCATAGATTGATGCATCATAAAAAGATATTCAACTATGTACACCTGGTGCACCATCAATCTACCAATCCTTCCCCTTGGGCTGCTTATGCATTTCATCCGCTGGAGGCTTTTATTGAAATTGGAATTCTGTTTGTTTTTGTATTTACCATTCCTATTCATAAAACACATTTACTGATCTTCTTTTTATTCATGATCATTTATAATGTTTATGGTCACTTGGGTTATGAGTTATATCCAAAGGGCTTTGGTAAACATTGGTTTGGCAGATGGATCAACACTTCGGTGAACCACAACCAACACCATCAATATTTCAAGGGGAATTATGGATTGTATTTCCTGTTCTGGGATAGAATACTGGGAACCATCCGCGAAGATTATGAAGAGCGCTTCGATGAAGTGAAAAAAAGAACCATTCCATTAAAATAATTTCTGTGTTGCTCAGTGTCTTCTGTGGCATTTATTGCCACTGAGTTCACAGAAAAACACAGAAAATTTATTTCTTTTTATAGATGGGTACGGTACTACATGGTTCGCCGTACATGATGCTCTTAGCAACGGGACGAAGTTTTTGTGTGATGGCAACGTATGCAGCTTCAGGAATAGCAACATCTCCACAGCCTTTTACCACGACCCTTTTATCAGTATACTCATCTGCATTTACAGACTCAATATTCTTGAGTAATAAGGACTGAATCATTTGTTCTTCTGTTCCAAAGAAAACGGTAGATGCTACCGGTTCAAGATAACTGGCCACCAACATATATGCCCACATCGGAATGATGGCATCCGCAGAACAAGTGATGGCTACTGCAGCGTCTTTATATTCATTCCAGTCTATCTGCAACAGCGCTGCTCTGAAATCTTTTTCTTTCAGAATCAATCCCATAAACAAATGATCCTTCAGATCAAAGACCTTTCTTGTTTGCTGAGGATACAAGGTTTCCAGATCAAAACTGATCAATCCGCTTTCTGCTACCTTATTTACAATCACGTCTGCCATAACACGGAATTAAAACACAAAATTACCATATCCTGTTCATTCTGCATTTTCGGTAAGCGGAATCTATCCAACAACAAAAAACCCGACCTAGTGGCCGGGTTTTCGTTCGTATCATCTAATATCGATTAATAGAATTTGAATCTGTTATCCTTAACCTTGGCTGCGCTCTTCAGTGCCTGAACACCACGGAACACCGCTACTCTGTTACCCTGTAATAAGGTTTGTTTTACGGTTTCTGCATCCATGCTACCCTGACGAGCACCATTACTTTCTACTTTTACCGCAAAAACTCCCGTTGTACCGGCAATCGGTGAGCTTGCTTTTCCTGCCAGTGACTTATTGAAAGCAGCTCCAATAATTTTAGGTTCGCTTCCGATACCGGGCATAAATGGTGTAGAGAAGCTGATGCTGTCTGCACGCTGAACGGTAGATCCGATAGCGGTGGCGATGGCTTCAAGTGTAGATCCTTTGAACTTGGTATCCAAGATTTGCTTCGCTTTCTTTTCGTTACGAACAAACCCTTCAACCAGCGGTCTGGCTTCAGCAGGTGATAAAGTTCCTGCAGGATTAATACCGGTAATAATAGCCACTACATATCTATCGCCCACTTCAACGGGTTCTGAAACGGCACCACTTTTATTTTCATACAACCAACGCACCAGTGTGCGGCTTTGACCAATACCATTAATGTTGAAATCATTTTGTTTGATCTCAGTGGCTGTAAGTATTTGTAAATTTCCTTTTAATGCCGCGGCATCGAATTCTTTCTTTCCTTTTGCACCTGAAGCAAACTGAGCTGCAGCAGTACTGGCAGCGCTGATGGTTTCTCCGCTTGAAAGAATGGGTTTAGACAAATAAGCAATTTTATACGCCGGGTTAAAATTCTTTTGTCCCAATACTTCCATGTAGTGGTAACCAAAATCCGTTTTCACCACTCCTTTTGATCCTGCTGGTTTATCAAATGCAAAATCATTGAATGGAACAACCATTTGTCCCTGAGGGAAGTATTCATACACACCGCCTTTATCCTTACTTCCGGGATCTTCAGAATACTTCTTACAAAGTTCATCAAAACTAGCACCGCCTTTGATGGCCGCTTCGATAGAGTCTACTAATTTCTTAGCAACACTATCGGGTCTTAATACCTGATTGGTTTGAGGATTGAAGGTGTTGATCAGGATATGGCGAACCTTAGCGCTGTCTGGCCATTGTTTTGCTCCCACAATTCTTGCAATGGTATAATTGTTACCATCGATATAAGGACCATACAATCCGCCTACCGGTGTGCTCAGAATTGAATCCTTATTGGGTTGTTGCATTCTGGATTTACCAAAATAACTATCATAATAAGGTAATTCAGTTCCTGCGCGGTTTAAGAATGAAGCGATATCAGAAGTGGTTCTGAATTCTTCTTTCAAACTCATCAGCTGATTCAATGTATTCAGGCTGTCATCTTTTTTAGGAGATGCATCAAAAAACACATAGTTGATGCTTCTGGTTTCTTCTTCTTTCTGGTATTCTTTACTGTGCTTTTTCAGGTAAGCGCTTATATCAGCATCTGTTACTTTTACAGCACTATCTGCAATGGCAGCGTATGGAAAATAAACATAAGAGATGTTAGCAATGGCATTATTATCAGCCTGTTGTTTTTCAACCAGCCATTTAGGCACATAAGATGCCTGTTGTAATAAAGCGAGATACTTGCTTCTTAATGTCTGCTCAACCGTTGGCTCTATATAAGCCTTCTGAATCATGTTCACCTGCTCTTGATTGGTGCTCTTTTTAATTTGAGCAAATGCCTGCTTTGCTTCAGCAACCTTGAATTCACCTGTGTTAGGATCTGTGAATTCTTGACGCAACGGAGAATTTTGTCCGAATAAAATATCAGACAATTCTTTACCCGAAACTTGCAGACCTAACTTATTGTATTCTTGTTCCAATACAATACGCTCAACTTCTTGATTCCATAATGAACCAATCAATTGATCACGCTGAGCACCTTGCGCACCGTACATACGTTCTTGCATAGCAAGCTTCTCTTCAAAATCAAGACGCTCGATGTTTTGTCCGTTCACTTTACCAATCGTTGTAGTATTGGAAAATGCACTACCACCACGACCCACTCCATCCTGAAGTATAAAAGCAATTAGGGCCAACGCGATAATCGCAAATACGATCCAGGCACCTTTGTCACGAATTCTTTGAATAACAGACATAATACAGTTTAAATTGGTCTAATAAATAAAATCCGCCCAGTGGCGGGAGGCAAAAATAGGGGTTTAAAGCATTTGAACAAATTGTGGAAAACCCTTTTCGGTGCAAGCCAGACAAAGGCTGAAGGCTATTTCGGATGTCTGATCTCTGATTTGTGAGTTTTTGATTTTTTCAGCATCTCCTAAATCATAACCCCCACTATAAATCCGACATCAGAAATCAGACATTCTACATAATCCACACACCTCTGTTGAAAAGCTCCATTTTCAGTGGAAAACCCCGGTTTTTGCCTTTTCAAATGTGGAAAGAGCTCGAATAAATACCCTCAAATCAGACATCAGAGACCAGACATCCTAAATTCCGCTCATTTTACCACACCTTAACCAACAGTGGAAGAAAAGTGGATTGTGAAAAATGGACATTGTGTATTCCTCTTTCCACAGATGTGACTGAAATACAATGTTTTCAATATTAACTGAATGTTATGCCGTGGAAAAACCTGTGAATTCCCTGTGGATACATCTGTACAGGTTAACTTTGCACGGTGGGGATAAATTAGTTATCCCGAAATCCACACCCGTAATAGTAATAGGTCTTTTATATAAATAAGTATTATTAAATAATATTACCTTGATTATGAACATTTCTGAAGTGAAAGAACAAATTCAACAAAAAGGTTTCCTGGACATAGAAATAGATGCGCGTCTGGATATTTTTGCCGAGATTGAGCGACTAAAGAAAGAAAAAAATGCCATCATACTCGCCCACTATTACCAAGAGCCCGATATTCAGGATGTGGCAGATTATATCGGTGATAGTCTGGGACTTGCTCAAAAAGCCCGCGAAACCAATGCCGATCTTATTGTTTTTGCCGGAGTACACTTCATGGCCGAAACAGCCAAGATCCTGAATCCAACCAAAAAAGTGCTTTTGCCTGATCTAAAGGCAGGATGTTCATTGGCCGACAGTGCCCCTGCGGGACCATTTAAAGCCTTCAAAGAGAAATACCCGGATCATATTGTCATCTCCTATATCAACTGCACAGCAGAGATTAAAGCGCTGTCTGATATCATTTGTACCAGTGGTAATGCAGAGAAGATCATTGAAAGTGTACCCAAAGACAAGAAAATCATTTTCGCTCCCGATAAAAATTTAGGTGCCTATCTCGCTAAAAAGACAGGAAGAGATATGGTTCTCTGGAATGGCGCCTGTATGGTACATGAGATCTTTAGTTTAGAAAAGATTACCAAACTTAAGGTTAGACACCCGAATGCAAAACTGATCGCCCACCCCGAATGTGAAGAAGCAATATTAGCGGTGGCAGATTATATTGGAAGTACTACACAGTTATTAAAATATTCTCAGACAGATACTAATCAGGAATATATCGTTGCTACTGAAACAGGAATTCTTCATCAGATGCAACAAGCAAGTCCGAACAAAACCTTTATTCCTGCGCCGCCAAATAATAACTGTGCTTGCAATGATTGTCCACACATGAAACTAAATACACTGGAAAAATTATACTTGTGTATGATGTATGAGCAACCTGAGATCAAGATGGATGAAACATTGCGATTAGCTGCTAAAAAACCGATGGATAGAATGCTGGAGATTAGTAAAGCAGCTGGATTACTAGGATAGTAAACAGAGAAATAAGAAACATGAAATAAAGAACAGAGAAAATACATTAATAACTTTCTTATTTCTCTGTTTTCCTACCTTTCTATCATGAAATTTCCGGATCCGATATTAATCATTGATCGCATTCCTGCGTTGGATCATCAATTGATTGAATTACTCGAAACATTGTCTCCTGAAGATTGGAAAAAACAAACCATTGCACCTAAGTGGAAAGTAGAAGATGTGATATTGCATTTATTGGATGGAAATATTAGAATATTATCGATTCAAAGAGATGGATATTTTGGAGTTCCTCCGCAAAACATCAATGGTTATCAAGATTTATTGAATTATCTGAATGAATTAAATGCTGACTGGATCACTGCTGCGAAAAGAATGAGTCCTAGATTGGTGTTGGATTTATTCAAACAAACCAATAATGAAGTTGCTCAATACCTGAAGACTGTTGATCCTTTTGCCCCGGCTTTGTTTTCTGTGGCATGGGCCGGAGAACAAGAGTCAGCGAATTGGTTTCATTGGGCAAGAGAGTATACAGAGAAATGGCATCACCAACAACAGATCAGACTCGCTGTTGGAAAAGAAAAAGAATTATACGCTCGAGAATTTTATTATCCTCATTTAGATACATCGATGCGAGCACTGCCACATCATTATAAAAATTTTCCGGGAACAAAGGGAGAACTCTTATCATTTGAAATCACAGGCGAAGCCGGTGGTACCTGGCATTTATTGCATGATGGACAGCAATGGTTACAAGTAGAAGATGTTCCTGTTGCAGAAAATTTAATCACCATCGATGGAGAAATTGCCTGGCGTCTGTTTACTAAAGGAATCAGGAGGGAAGACGCAAGAATAAAGGCACAGGGAAACAAGGAGGCGGGAGAGCATTTGTTGTCTATGTTGGCAGTGATGGCGTAGGAATATTGAATAATGAATGTTCAATTTCGAAGTTGATTTTTCTATTAGTAAACCCCTCTGTGCAACTCTGCGTCAAACTCCTTTACCTCTGTGGTTAAAACCACTGAGATTCACAGAGTGCGGCACAGAGTTGCACAGAGGATATGCTTATATTTATGCATCAATATTTACACATGAAAAAATTTCTGTTTGCCACTCTTTTTATTTCGTCTTTTTCTTTTGCACAACAAACACAGAAGCCCCCCTTACATGGAAAAAACTGGATGGCCATCACCGGTAAACCATTGGCAGCAACTGCAGGATCGATGATTTTTCAAAAAGGAGGAAATGCAGTAGATGCATCTTGTGCCATGTTGGCCGCTACTTGTACCATGTGGGATGTATTGAGTTGGGGAGGAGAAACACAAGCACTGATATACAATCCCAAAACAAAAAAAGTAATTGCCATCAATGCCATGGGTGTAGCACCAACGGGAGCAACGCCTGAGTTTTTTAAAAGTAAGGGAATGAATTTTCCGCCACAATATGGTCCGTTAGCGGCTACAACACCAGGTACTCCTGGAGGAATTTGTTATATGTTGGCAGAGTATGGTACCATGAGTTTGAAAGAGGTATTAGCGCCGGCAATGGATCTGGCAGCCGGTTATCCGATTGAAGCACAAACAGCGAATAGTATAGAGAGAGGAAAAGAACAGATCAAACAATGGCCGTATAGTAAGCAAGTTTTTTTAACACATCCGGGAGAAAAAAGAGAAGCACCCGAGGCCGGAGAAATATTTGTACAAAAAGATTTATTGAACACACTCACTAAAATGGTGGAAGCAGAACAGAATGCACTGAAAGCGGGCAAAAGTAGAAAAGAAGCGATCTATGCAGCATACGATCGTTTTTATAAAGGAGATATTGCGGATGAGTTTGTGAGAGGAGCACAAGAGCAGGGCGGACTCATCACCAAAGCAGATCTCGCCAATTGGAAACCCATCGAAGAAGAACCGCTTCAAACCAATTACAAAGGCATTGAAGTGTACAAATTAAAACAGTGGACACAGGGTCCGGTTTTGTTGCAGGCTTTGAACATCTTAGAAAATTTTGATCTGAAGAGTATGGGATATAATTCTGCTCGTTACATACACACCATTTATCAGGCGATGAACTTAAGTTTTGCAGACAGAGACTTTTATTATGGCGATTCTTATTTTCCTCCGGAAGAACCCATGAAGGGGTTGTTGAGCAAAGCCTATGCAAAACAAAGATCTGCGCAAATGCGTATGGATAGAAACGATGCGAATGCGGGTCCGGGAGATCCTTATCCATTTGAAGGAAAAACAAATCCGTATATCGGTTTATTAAAGAGCAGAGGATATGATGTGAAAGATACCAGTAGTAAAAGAGGCTTTGCTCCCACACATGATCAAAGACAAACAGCGATGTTGAATGATGCCGAATACAAAGAAGCCTTATGGATGGGAACAACATCGGTAGAAGCAGCTGATAAAGAAGGATGGGTTGTTTCTATTACACCGAGTGGCGGATGGTTGCCGGCATGTATTGCCGGTAGAACAGGAGTAGGCATGAGTCAACGCATGCAGAGTTTTGTATTGGATTCAACGATCAATCCATTCAATGTAGTAGCACCGGGAAAAAGACCGCGTGTAACACTCACCCCATCTATGGCACTGAAAGATGGAAAACCATGGCTATCATTTGCGGTACAGGGAGGAGATACGCAAGATCAAAACCTTTTACAGTTTTTCCTGAATATGGTTGAGTTTGGAATGACCGTACAAGAAGCGAGTGAAGCAGCAAACATCAACACCAATCAATTGTGGTTATCGCTTGGCGGTAATAAAACATCAGACCGTGCACCGCGGGCAGGAAATCTTTTATTACATAGTAATACTCCGGATTGGGTAAGAAAAGAATTGCGTAGCATGGGCTATACACTCAGTTTCGAAGACCGCACCAGCGGCCCCATCAATGCGATTTGGTTTGATTGGAGACATGGTAGTTTCTGGGGAGGCAGCAGCAATCATGGAGAAGATTATGGAATCGGTTGGTAATATCTTTTTCAGTGATTTTCTGTGCCCTCTGTGGCAATAAATAAACAAGAGGCGGAGGATAGTAAAACATCCTCCGCCTTTTTTATTAAATTCATACAACCAACCAACCAACGCGTATGAATACCAGCTGGAGCTTCACACAAAAATTCCTCTTCCGTTTTTTCTTTATCTATTTGATGATCTCGATTGCCCCATGGACATGGCTGGAGAACATTCCATATGTAGCAGAAGTCACGGTTCCCTGGTATTGGCTGCAAGATCAGCTCGTTCAGTTTGCAAATAGATTTATATTCAAAGTATACAAAGAGCTAGTGCCACTCAATGGAAGTGGCGATACATCTTGGGCTTGGACACATCTCTGGTTCTTTACATTATTTTCTCTGATAGCAGCAGCAATATGGTCGTTGGTAGACAGAAATAAATCAGCGTACCCACGCTGGAATTATTTATTGGTAACAGTCGTTCGTTACCAAGTAGCCATGACTTGTTTTGGTTATGGTATCATCAAGATTTTTGCATTGCAAATGATATTTCCTTCTTTGAGTCAACTCGCTACACCCCTAGGAGAATATTTGCCGATGCGTTTTTCATGGATGTTTATTGGTTATTCTACACCCTATCAGGTTTTTTCCGGAGTAGCAGAAGTGTTCGCCGGATTATTATTATTCAATCGAAAAACGGTTACACTGGGCGCCATGGTATCGCTGGCAGTATTTACCAATGTAATGGCGATGAACTATAGCTATGATATTCCGGTAAAGCTATTTTCTACACATCTTGTAGTGATGTCTCTTTTTCTGGTGTTGCAGGAATATAAAAGAATACTCTCGTTTTTTGTATTCAATCAAACTGCGCCAATAAGTAGTTTATATGAGATAACGATTACCAAAAAATGGCAGCGCGTCACTCGTTATGTATTGAAGGGTTTATTTGTGATCCTTATTATTATCGTTCCCACTTATTTCAACTATCAGCGCTATGTTGATATGCAAAATACAAGTGATCAAAAACCCATTCGTTCCGGTATTTATGATGTAGCTGATTTTGTGATCAATAAGGATACCATTCCGGCAATTGTTGGAGACTCAACACGATGGACCCAATTCATTCTACAACCCGGAATCACGGGCAGCATGATCAGTTCAGATACTTTGTTCAGAAAGGCTTATGGAAGGTCTTATTTCGGCTATTTTGTAGACAGTACCCAACAACAGATCGAGTTCAGGTGGGCCGGCAAACAATCAGATAGTTTGTTTACACTCAAATATTCTATACCCGATAGTGGCACTATTCTTTTACGTGGTCCTGTGAAAGGAGACACGGTTTTTGTAAGACTCAAACGAACCAACAAACAATATCGCCTCGCCGAAAAGCAATTCCACTGGCGAAGCGAATACAATCGCTAAAGCCTCTGCGCAACTCTGTGCCGTACTCTGTGTATCTCCGTGGTTTTTTTGCCACAGAGGAACGGAGTACGGCACAGGGTTTTTGTTTACATTGCATGGTATGAAGCACATTTTTTTGATAACAACACTCTTGCTTTCTCTTTCTCTATTCGCACAAAAAAAGCAGCCTTATGTATTGTATGATGCGAAAGGGAAAAAACTCAGCTATGAAAAAATGCTGAAGCGATTAACCGATAAAGATGTGTTGCTCTTTGGTGAATACCACAACAATGCTATCGCACACTGGCTGCAATTGGAAGTGACCAAAGACCTAAAAGAAAAAAGAGAGCTTGTCTTAGGGGCGGAAATGTTTGAACAAGACAATCAGGAAGCGCTTGATTTATACTTGGCCGGTACCATCAAACAAAAACAATTGGATTCGATGGCCAGACTCTGGAAAAACTATCCAACAGATTATGCCCCATTGGTGAATTTTGCGAAAGAAAATAAAATTGCGTTTGCTGCTACCAATGTTCCGAGAAGATATGCATCGATGGTGTCGAGGGGTGGATTTGCAGTATTGGATACGATATCTGCCAAAGAAAAAACATGGATGGCCCCCTTGCCCATTGCTTATGATGCAGAATTACCCGGCTACAAAAAAATGATCGAAATGATGGGTGGACATGGCGGTGAAAATTTACCCAAAGCACAAGCGTTGAAAGATGCGACCATGGCTTTTTTATATTGAAGTACCATCGTCCCGGAACATTACTGATTCATTATAATGGCGCGTATCATTCCGATTATTATGATGGCATCAATTGGTACCTGAAAAAACAAAATCCATCTTTGAAAATCGTAACCATTAGTACGGTATCACAAAAGAATATTCATCAACTCGATAAAGAACACATCGGAAAAGCTGATTTTATTATTTGTGTGGATGAGGATATGACGAATACTTATTAGCGGCAAGCTTCAGGCCCCAAGCTACAAGCACCATCCAATCCGCGTAAATCATGATGATCATGAAAATCTGCGGCCCATATTATTTGTGTGGATGAGAATATGCCGAATACTTATTAGCTGTAAGCTTCAGGCGGCAAGCTACAAGCACCATCCAATCCGCGTAAATCATGATGATCATGAAAATCAGCGGCCTATTACAAGCCTCAAGTTATATTGTTGCTTGAGCCCATTAGCAACACGCGCGCATTGTCAGAAAAATGCGTATAAATACGCTATAACAGCAAGAACCGAAACCCCTACTTTTATGTCCTCACAAGGAGAAAACGGGTTCAACTAAATGAATTAGCTAAATTTTACTAAAAAAATTAGTTTAATTCAAAAAAAGGATTATTTTTACAATCCCATTTATCTCAAAAAACAAAAAACCATGAGTAACGCAGAAAAATTAAAAGCGCTGAAGCTGACGATCGACAAGATCGATAAGGATTTTGGAAAAGGAAGTGTGATGATGATGAACGAACGCACGCAGGATGCGATGGAAGTGATCTCCACGGGCTCCATCGGTCTGGATACGGCGCTAGGCGTTGGTGGATTACCTAAAGGAAGGATCGTCGAAATATATGGACCGGAATCATCCGGTAAAACAACGGTTGCTATACACGTTATTGCCGAAGCGCAAAAAAAAGGAGGCATGTGTGCCATCATTGATGCGGAACACGCATTTGATAGCAGCTATGCGCAGAAATTGGGTGTAGATGTAGATAATCTGTTGATCTCTCAACCGGATTATGGCGAGCAGGCATTAGAGATCGCAGATCGCTTGATTCTCTCCGGAGCATTGGATGTAGTCGTAATTGACTCTGTTGCCGCATTGGTTCCAAAAGGTGAATTGGAGGGCGAAATGGGCGATAGCAAAATGGGTCTGCAAGCTCGTTTGATGAGTCAGGCATTGAGAAAATTAACCGCAACAATTAATAAAACCAATACCGTCTGCATTTTCATCAATCAGCTGCGTGAAAAAATTGGTGTCATGTTCGGTAATCCGGAAACCACCACCGGCGGTAATGCATTAAAATTCTATGCATCGGTTCGTCTGGATATCCGTAGAATGACGCAGATCAAAGATGGTGATGAAGCCGTGGGTAACCGCGTGAAAGTAAAGGTTGTAAAAAATAAAGTAGCTCCCCCATTCCGCGCAGCCGAATTCGATATCATTTTTGGTGGCGGTATCAGTAAAATGGGAGAGATCATTGATATGGGCGTTGAACTTGGCATCGTACAAAAAAGCGGTAGCTGGTTCAGCTATGAGAGCAATAAACTGGGTCAGGGTCGAGATGCGGTAAAAACATTACTGCATGATAACCCCGAACTCGCTAACGAAATTGAAGCCAAGATCAGGGCCAAAGTGGCAGAAGCCAGGGCTACGAATGAAGCATAAATCTGTTTTTTGAGATGGGTTAGTAAATGAGCCGCTTTCGAAAGAAAGCGGCTTTTGTATATAAAAGAACACCTCTTTTAAGTGTTCTACTATTATTAATTAGAAAACAACTAATTAAACATCGATTTTTCATTGATTTTCAAGCGAATAAAAGAAACATAGGCTTACTTTATAGAAAATTCACCCATTGTTGTATTTCCTCATCAAACTGCCAATACGACTCGCGTTGCGCATATTTTGTGTAAACAAGGAAATCATACACCCGCAATACTTAGAGCAAAAAGGCCCCCTATTATTGGTGGCAAACCATCCTAACTCATTCTTGGATGCCATCATCATTGCCGCCCATTTTAAAGAACCGATCCACTTTTTGGCCCGGGGCGATGCGTTTCGGAAACCCTGGCACAACCGTTTGCTCAGACTCTTACACATGATCCCGATTTACCGGATCAGCGAGGGAAGAGAAAACCTGCACAAAAACGAGTATGCCATTGAACGTTCTGCCGAATTATTACAACAAAACAAGATCGTGCTGATTTTTATTGAAGGCATTTGTTTGCATACGCATAGTCTTCAACCCTTTAAAAAGGGGGCGGCCAGAATTGCTTTATCGGTTATAAAAGCACAACATCCACTCCGTGTGATGCCCGTTACTGTATCGTATAACAGCTTTACCGCTTTTGGTAAACATATCAGACTTCATTTAGCAGAACCCATTGAAGCGAAGCAGCTCTTGCCCTATGAAGATGATGCTAAGAATTTTCAATATTTTAATGAGAGACTCTATCAACAAATATCCGGAATCATACAAATACCGCGCGTGTCTCAGACCCATTATCGAATACCGCTCGCCATTCCTGCATTGATCGGATTCTTTTTGCATATTCCATTGTATACGCTCATTAAGAAAGCGGTCTATGCAAAAACAAAAGGCACCGTTTTTTTTGATTCTGTCATGTTTGGCATATTACTCATAGTGTATCCATTATACCTGATCTTATTGACGATTCTTTTATCGATGCTGCATGTAAAATCGTCGATCCTCTTGTTGATAATTTTGTTACACCCTTTGCTGGCATATTGCGCAGTTCAATATAAAATAACACGAAACCACAACTAAAAATCGGTTACCTTAATGCGGTAAAACGTATCAAGAAGAAACGATGACTGCAATAAAAAAATTGGGCAAGCGAAAAAGAATTGCGCTGGTTGCTCACGATCATAAAAAAGCCGACCTGATGGAATGGGTGGTTCATAACAGAACCGTTTTATCAAAACATGAGCTGTTTGCAACAGGAACAACCGGAAGAATTATTGAAGAAAAGATCGATCGTCCGGTTAGAAAACTCATGAGTGGTCCGATGGGCGGCGATCAACAAATTGGCGCCATGATCGCTAATGGAGAAATAGACATGATGTTCTTTTTCTGGGATCCCATGGAAGCACAACCACATGATAGCGACGTAAAAGCCCTGCTTCGTTTATGTGTTTTGTGGAATATACCCATGGCCTGCGATAGAGCAACCGCAGACTTTCTGATTACATCACCCTTCATGCACGAAGAATACGAAACACAATTACCGGATTACAGTGAATATTTAAACCGCTCTATTAAAAAGCAGGATGATGACCGTTGAATTGAGACGTTGGCGAATGCAAGACGCTCAAGCATTGGCGTCAGTAGCCAATAACAGAAACATCTGGAACCAAGTAAGGGATTTTTTTCCAAGTCCATATACCGTCAGCGATGCTATGCAATGGATCGCAAAAACAGCGGCAGAAAACCCGCCATTAAATTTTGCCATTATCGCTGATGAAAAACTAGTAGGAGGAACAGGCTGCATTTTGAAAGAAGATGTTTACAAAAAAAATATAGAGATTGGATATTTTATTGGTGAACCTTATTGGGGAAAGGGCATTGCTACTGAAGCTTGTAAACTCATTTGTAAATATGTGGAGGAGCAAATGGATGTTGTAAGAATAGAAGCCAATACCTTTCAACACAACAAAGCATCCATGCGTGTGTTACAGAAGAATGGATTTTATCTGGAAGCGATACGACAAAAAGCCATTATCAAAAACAATGTTTTATTGGATGAATATCTTTGGGTGAGAAGAATAAAGAATGATGAATAAAGAATCAAGAAGGAAGTTCCAAGAAACAAGTAAGTAGAAAATGAAATTGTTTTAAAAACTAATAATATAGAATACCATGAGATTTTTTTGGATTTGTTTGGCGCTTTTTGTTGGCGCTGAAGCTCAGGCGCAAGACACGCTATCTAAAAAAGATATTCCTGCCGCCGCTCGATTATTCGATCTGAATTTTACACAGAAAGAAATCGATACCATGTATGCAGGCGTGAAAGAAAATGTAACGGTGTTTCAGCGCATGCACCAACAGAGTCTGAATAACAGCACACAGCCGGCATTTGCACACAGCGCTATTCTTCCGGGGATGCAATTCAATACCAAACAAGAAAAAATAGATTGGGGTATTCCCAAGAATGTTTCTTTACCTGCGAACAAAAACGAATTGGCTTGGTACAGCATTCCACAATTGGCATCACTGATCAAGAATAAAAAGATTAGTTCTGCGGAGCTTACAAAATTCTTTATCGATCGTATCAAAAAATACGGCGACAGCTTGCAGTGTGTGATATCCATTACTGAATCCATTGCCCTCGAACAGGCGGCCAAGGCTGATGCGGAAATAGCTGCGGGAAAATACCGCGGCCCACTACACGGGATTCCTTATGGACTCAAAGATCTGTTTGCCGTAAAAGGAACCAAAACAACATGGGGAGCTGAACCATATAAGGATCAAGTGATAGACGAAGACGCGTATGTGTACACACAACTAAAAGAAGCGGGAGCGGTTTTGGTAGGCAAGTTTACACTCGGCGCATTGGCCATGGGTGATTATTGGTATGGCGGTAGAACCAAAAATCCATGGAACACAAGATTCGGATCATCCGGATCATCGGCGGGTTCTGCATCAGCAACAGTAGCGGGGCTTGTTCCTTTTGCTATCGGCACAGAAACCTGGGGTTCCATCATTTCACCATCATCTACTTGTGGAGCCACGGGACTGAGACCCACATTTGGTGCCATCAGCAGGTCTGGTGCTATGACATTAAGCTGGAGTTTAGATAAAGTAGGTCCGATTTGCAGAAGCGCAGAAGATGCTGCGATTGTATATTATTATATCAAGGGCACAGATGGAAAAGACAAAAGTGCGGTGAATATGCCTTTTAATTACAAACCGAATACCGACATCAAAAAGATGCGTATCGGGTACGCCAAAAATTATTTTGATAGAATTACTGATACCAGTAGAACAGAATTAAAAGTATTAGAAGCCTATCGCAACATGGGCATAGAATTGATTCCGGTAGATTTCCCGGATAGTGCAGTGTATCCATTCAATATTATGGATGTGGTGATTAGCGCAGAATGTGCAGCTGCATTTGATGATTTTACCAGAAAAGACATTGATGATTTAATGACCCGACAATTTTCATTTGATTGGCCGAATACTTTCCGTGTATCAAGATTGATTCCCGCGGTTGAATACATCAACGCCAACAGACATCGTTTACTACTGATGCAAAAAGTAAATGAAGTCATCAATCAGTTTGATGTGATTATTTGTCCAACAAGGGGGAGCGGAAACCAATCGGCCATCACCAATCTCACCGGACATCCGGTGGTCTGTTTTCCAACGGGGTTTGATAAAAGATTCAATACGCCTACCAGTATTACCCTCATCGGAAAATTATTTGACGAAGCGAGTATACTGGCTGCAGCAAAAGCCTATCAACAAGCAACCGGATGGGACGAGATGCATCCACCTGCTTACCAATAAAACAGTCAAACAAAAAGCCCGGATTCCGGGCTTTTTTCGTATTGTTATGGTACGGATTTTCACCCCAATATGTTTTTAAGATCCAATAGTAATAAACTCCTTCTTATAAGCGGAGCTATCATGCTCTTTCTATTCACCATGTTTGGTGCTTATAGGCTTACGCAGTTTAGTGACCGGTTAATGACGCCCGAATTTTTAGTCACGCCGGATTCTGCTAATTATTCGCCGGAAATAGCATTTGACCAAATACAGAAACACCCTGAAAAAATTACAGATGGATTTTTCAACGCAGGATTTACTCAATATCGTTGGTGGGTATTGACCAACATTTCACCGACAGAAAAGAGCTGGTTACAAATTGCCAATCCGCATATCAATGATCTCCGTATTTATGAAGAAGAAAACGGGAAATGGAAGCAAACCTATGTATCGGGCGACTACTATCCTTATGCAAAAAGGATTTTCGATGATCCCGATTACTGGTTTCCTATAGAACCAAAACAGCAACGTATTTTGATGCGTGTAGACAAGAAGGGAGAATCACTCAACATACCATTAAGGTTGATCGGAGAAACAGCATTGGCCCCCTATCTCGCCAATAGAAATTTCTTTCATGGGATGTTCTTGGGGTGGATCGTATTGCTGTTGATGCTGAATTTATTTCTTTGGATCTCACTCAAAGACCCGATTCATTTTTTTTATATCCTCTATGTTTCTTTTTCTGTTTTATGGATTGTTTCACAATGGGGAATGGGATTTCGATATTTCTGGCCGGAATGGACAGATTTTACGGCCAAAGCGCGCCCCTTTTTCTCCAACATCTCTTATATCTTTTTACTGGAATTAACCGCAAGGTTTTTTACCATACAAAACACACAGCCCTTGTATAGAAGGGCGATCAGAATTGTTCAGTTGTTAATGGTGATCTCCAGTGTTGGCTTATTGGTCACAGATTATTCTAACAGTTCAACAATCATGCGCTATGTGTTTCTTACCAGCATGAATATTATTTGGATTGGGGCACTGGTGCTTATCATTCTCTTTATCTGGAAAAGCTATGCCAAACAAAAAACATTGGCTCTTTTCTTTTTATCGGCATTGGGTTTTTTCGGAGTGTATATTTTACTATTGCTCTTGTCGCAGTACAATCTTGGCGGCAACTGGATGTTCTTTGCAAATATGTATGGCTCTCCGGTTGGTTTTTTAGGAGAGAGTACTATTTTATCCTTTGGTCTTTCACAACGATACAACCTGTATAAAAAAGAAAAAGACCTGGCGATGCAGGCGTTGGAAAAAGAAAAAAGGGAAGTAGCAGATAAGATGATACAAACACAAGAGGAAGAAAGAAACAGATTGGCTCGGGAATTGCATGATGGATTGGGAGGCTTGTTAGGGAGCATCAGAATTGGAGCGGATCATCGTTTAAAATCAGACCCGCAAACGCAACATTGGATAGGAGAACAGTTGGATATGGCGGTAACAGATCTTCGTAATATCGCGCACGATCTAATGCCTGTACAACTGCAGGAACAAGGATTGGATAGAATATTGGAAAAAACGGTTGCCAGATGGAACAGTGGAGAAGGCTATAAGATTCGGTATACAAGTCAATTGAAGAATAGATATCCTTTGCGAACAGAGGCGGCATTGTATAGAATTGTTTTGGAGCTGCTACACAATATCAAAAAACATGCAGAAGCTTCAGAAGTAACGATAGAGATTTGGGAAGATGAAAAAATGAACAAACTAACTTTGCTGGTAGAAGATAACGGCAAAGGATTTGATAGAGGAAAAGAAGAAGGGATTGGCTGGAAAAGTATTCGACAGCGTGTGCAGTATATGAATGGAAAGATAAATTTGGATTCCAGTCACCTCGGTTCTACGGTTATTATTGATGTATCTATGGAAAACGAAAAAAGATAACATGAGAAAAGTAAGTGTTGCCATTGCAGATGATCACAAAATTTTTGCAGAAGGTATACAAAGTGTCACCAAAGAGATTGATTGGATTACATGGTCAGGAGCGGCGCACAGTGCGGCAGAAACCATTGCCCTATTCAAAGCGAAGCAACCGGAAGTGTTGTTGTTGGATTATCATTTGCCGGATGGAAAAGGCTCAGAAGTAGCAGCCGCCATCTTACAAGAATTTCCGAAAGCCATTATTCTGATATTGAGCATGGAACATGATAATGATATTATTTATCAGTGTAAGACAGCGGGTGTAAAAGGCTATTTAATCAAAAACCTTTCTTCAGACGAATTACTGGAAGCCATACAGGAGTCGGTAGCGGGACAAGAAATCTTCATGTGGGCACCGGAAAAGCCCACCACCGCCAAACATGAAGATGTGCTGAGCAAGCGGGAAAAAGAAATCATCCACCTGATCACACAAGGGTTGACCAGTCATGAAATAGCGGAAAAATTATTTTTGAGTACGTATACGGTAGACACCCATCGTAGAAACATTCTAAGAAAGCTGGATCTGAAAAATACGGCGATGATGGTGTTGTATGCGCAGCAGCATCAGTTGTGAGTAAGCGTATCTTTTATTTGATAAACAGTTTTGTTCTTATCGCCTATTCTTTTAATCAGGCGATCTTTTACGGCCATTGCTAAATCACGGCTGGCTGTTGCCGACGAAATCGTTTTGAAATAACCTAAATAATCTTTTCGCGTAAACTCTTGAATTCCGTTTGACAGAAAAATGCGAATTCTGTCAGCACTAGAGAGTGGACCAGGTCTTTCTGCAAGTAATTCATCAAGCGATTCGCTCAAAATTGTAAGCATAAACACTATGAAAAAAGTTGAATTACCTTGTTTGTCACTGGTAGAAAGCGCATGATAATATTTTTTTTGATTTTTACTGATCAGCGTTTCAAACGGTAGAAATTCAAACAAAGGATATTCATTCATTAATAGAAGCGTTTGCCAAAGTCTTCCCATTCTGCCGTTACCATCAGAGAATGGATGAATAAATTCCATTTCATAATGAAACACACAGCTTTTAATAAGCATGAGTTCATCACTTTTTTTTAGGTAGGTAAATAAGTCTTTCATTAAGAAAGAAACATTACTAGCGGGTGGTGCTAAATGAGCAAGATGAGAGCCTTTTACAATCCCAACGCCAGAAGTTCGATACTTGCCCGAATTTTTAATTAAACCGCTCATTAATATTTTATGTGCTAACAAAAAAGATTTTTCGCTGAAGGGGTTCAGCTTGTTGAGTTGATTGTACACTTCAATGGCATTGGTAACTTCTTGAATATCTTTTGACGGACCCAGAACTTTTTTGTTTTCAATGATCGCCGTAATCTGTCCAACAGATAAAGTGTTTCCCTCTACTGCTAGAGAGGCTTGAATTGTTCTGATACGATTTGTCTTACGTAACTCGGGTGACTGTTTAGTTAGAAAGCTTGCGTTTACCTCTCCAATCTTATGCGAGATTTCACTAACCAACCTAACAATTTCGCCTGTTATGTTGTAAGGGGGCTTCATTTGATAGTATCATTTGATACTATCAAATGTAGTGAAATCGTAATTCTTTCGTTGACTTAGTCCGTGATTATTTTATAAGCCAAATTAGTTCCGTAAAACGATTCTCCATTATTGATGTCTATATGCTACGAATTTATGTTTTTCGGTCGTGTTTCTTTTTTGTAACCGGTTTTATGATATTACTGCTAACGTAAAGGGCTTTGCGAAGGTTGGGAAATAGAATTCCTGCTGCCGTCTTGGCCACTAAAGACCCGATTAGCTTAAGCTAAATTACTGAAGACGGGTCAGAATTCTTACTGCTGATGGGCCAAATTCTGTCGCCCCACTTTTGCAAAGCCTCTTGTTAGCCGCTAATTTTAATTGTATGCGAAGCTAGCCAGCTGATAATGTCATCAAATTCTGATTGACCAGAGGCAATGCTGATAACAAAAGCGTATTTATCTTCTTGAGTAGCATTTATGTCTATGTCATTGCCTAATAACAACAGTCGCATTAAAACGTAACCTGTTCTTTTGTTACCATCAACGAACGGATGATTTATAAGAATACTTTCGATTAATGAGGCGGCTTTGTCTATAGGAGTAGAGTAAAGTTCCTTTCCGTCGAATGTTTGAAAAGGTCTGGCTAAAGCGGAGTCTAATAATTCTTTATCTCTGATGCCGTGTGAGCCACCAAATTCAGAAATAAGGAGTCGATGAATATTTTCAACTTCGTGGAAAGAAATCATTGGGCCAGTTTCGCTAATAACTCTTTGTCTTCAGTAAGAATTCTGCTTAGCAAAGAATCGGTTGAGGGCCCGGATTGATGCTTTGAATCTAATTCTTTTAAAAATGCCAAAAGTTCAGCCAAAGCTTTGGCTGAAAAATGATCCAGAACCTTGCTGATTTCGTATTTAATTTCTTCTTTAGACATCTTGTATCTCTTGAGGATTAAAAGTACAGCTTTTCTTAGAAATTTAAACGGTAAAATAGCGGCTAACAATAAAAGTACGCAATTCCTCGCTCATAAAAAGTAACAAAAAAAATGGAAATATGTATTCATAAGCAACTATTTATGATTTCGTTTTTTGGGTTGATGTGGTCGAAAAAGCGAAATAGTAGTCACCAATCTAATTTATCTAGAGGACTCTCAATTTTGCTCATTATTTTATTCGCAACATGGGTGTACAACATGGTTGTCTTAATACTGTTGTGTCCTAATAATTCTTGAATGATTCGAATGTCGGTTCCTGCTTCTAATAGATGAGTAGCGTAGCTATGCCTTAAACTGTGTACTCCCCCCTTCTTTGTAATGCCGGCTCTTATTTTAGCATCCTGTACTATTTTTTGAACACTCCTGACACTATACTCGCCACCATTTTGGCCTTCAAATAAATATATCCTGGGTTTATAGAGCAAAAAATATTCGCGTAAAACAGCTAGTATTTTTTTTGATAAAGTAACCATCCTATCTTTTTTACCTTTAGCGGCTCGTAAATGAATCATCATTCGTTTACTGTCAATATCAGTAATTCGCAACTTCACAATTTCGCTTACCCTCAATCCGGCAGAATAGGCAATCATTATCATAGATCGATGCTTTATATTGGGTATCGCGTGAATTAATTCCACAATCTCTTCTTCTGCTAAAATATCCGGCAAGGTAAAGGCCTTCTTCGGGCGTGGTAAATCATAAAGTTCTTTATCTCTCCCCAAAACTTGTTCATAATAAAACTTTATTGCATTGACTGCCGTATGAACTTGCGTTTCGCTACAGCCTTTTTCTTTCAATAGCCATAATAAATAAGAAAGAAGTTGCTCTTTATTTAATGTATCAGCCGGTTTATTACCTAAAACCCTCAAAAGTTGATGAAACTCGTTACTATAGTTTCGAATAGTATTGGCGCTATACCCTTTCAGCACCAGCATGTCTCTGAATTTTTCATACGCGCTAAGGTTGGGAACGGATAAGGGATGATTTAGCATCATTTTATGCGTCCCCGACGACAACTTATTTTGATTTTGCTTTACTATAATTTTTCGCTGCTCAAGGTATTTTCTTAATTCTGCATTCTCCACTGTAGCAATCCCCATCAGCTTGTCTACCAAAGCTTCATAAGCGGGTTTATTACACGGAATGTGCCAACCATTTTTTTCACGGCTCCAACGAACGTCCTTTAATGACTTAATTAATCCGGTTATTATGGCATCAGGGGGATAGTTTAATCCAATTCTCTCTTCTCCTAACAATAAAAATGGCGATAAATGTATTCGGTTCATAGTTTTTAGCTTAATAATAAATGTAGACCTGTTTCTTAAATAGGCTTACCGTATTTACCGCAATTTTTAATGGATTGTAAGCTTAAACTCGGTCAATTAATTTTTCTAGTGAAAACTGCCAGTTATAAAAATTGCAGTAGATTTATCCAAACAATCCCATATGAAAAACATCCTGTCATTGCTGTTTCTTTTCTCCTTTTCTACTACACTGAGTGCACAGGACTTTTCTGCCTATGAAAAGAAACAATTCATCAAAGGAAACGATACCCTACACTATCGTATACTGTATCCTGCCAAGTATAAAAAGAACAAAGCCTATCCATTGGTCATGTTTCTCCATGGATCAGGAGAAAGAGGGAATGATAATGAAGCGCAGCTAACCCATGGTGCTAAACTCTTCCTCGAACCCACCAATCGTAAATACTTTGAAGGCATTGTTATTTTTCCGCAATGCCCCAAAAACATGACCTGGTCTAAATACAAACGATCAGCAGAAAAACAATGGGCTGCGGTAGACTCTGAAGGAGAAGCGCCCATTTCACAACAACTGGTAAAACAGTTGATGGATAGTTTGGTAGACAATCGACATGTCAATCCAAGAAGGGTTTATCTCGGAGGGTTGTCGATGGGTGCATTTGGTGCCTATGACCTCTTACGTCGTTATCCTGATTTTTTTGCTGCGGCATTTCCGATTTGTGGTATTGCTGATATTCCATTGTTGGTACAAAATGCTAAAGAAGTTCCGATGTGGATTTTTCATGGAGAAAAAGATCCGGTGGTATCGCCGGAGCCCAACCGCGAATTATACAAAGCGTTGATGACTGCCGGCGCCAAAGATGTTACTTATTCAGAGTATCCGGGTGTGGCACATGATAGTTGGACCAATGCTTTTGCAGAGCCTAAATTATTGCCTTGGTTGTTTTCGCATAAGAAGAGGGTGAAGAAAAATTAGGAGGGTTTGTTTTTATTGATTGCCACAGAGGGCACAGAAGGACACAGAAAAATTACTTAGGTTTTGAAATCATTTATAGTTGCTTGTTGTCTACTTGTTATATACGCCTGTTCTCCAGCAAAAAAGGGAACACTGCAAGTAACGCCAACCTCACTTCGGTTGATTGATGTGTATGACATCCCGTATCAGTTTTCATTTCAGCAAACAACAGTGGGTGGTTTATCGGGAATAGATTTTGATAAAACAGAACAAGTTTTCTATACTATTAGTGATGACCGATCTGCATTACAACCGGCGCGGTTTTACACGATGAAGGTTATATTGAAGGATGAGAAGATCGATACGGTTTTATTCCAACAAGCCGTTACATTGCAACAACCGAACGGACAATCCTATCCTTCCTCTAAAGAAAACCCACAACTGACACCTGATCCTGAATCCATTCGTTACCATCCCATCACAAGACAAATTGTATGGACCAGCGAAGGAGAAAGAATCGTAACAGCAAAAGATACCGTGATCGCAGACCCCTCTATTCAAGTAGTGGATAGATCGGGAAAATATATTCGCAGCTTTTCATTGCCGGATAATTTGCGGATGTCTGCTCTGGAAAAAGGGCCAAGACGCAATGGTGTTTTAGAAGGAGCCACATTCACCAATAACTATCAAAACTTGTTCGTGAGCTTAGAAGAACCCAGGTATGAAGATGGTCCGCAAGCAAGCTTGGAACCAAATGATGCTTGGGTACGTTTGTACAAATTCAATGTATCCAATGGGAAAGCGGTTGCTCAGTATGCATATAAACTCGATCCGGTGGCGTATGCACCCAATCCGCCGGGGAGTTTTATGGTGAATGGTATTCCGGATATTATGGATATCGGAAATAATAAATTACTCGTAATGGAAAGATCTTTCTCCACGGGTAGATTAGCATGTACGATTAAAATTTTTATGGTTGATTTGAATGATGCGGAAGATATTAGCTCGATCAACAACTTAAAAAATAATCCACCCCAAAAACCACTTCGAAAAAAATTATTATTGAATCTGGATGAGCTGGGTATGTATACTGATAATGTAGAAGGCATGTGTTTGGGCCCAAGATTAAAAAATGGAAAACGATCTTTATGGATGATTGCTGATAATAATTTCTCAGCTTTGGAAAAGACGCAGTTATTTTTGTTTGAAGTGAATGAATCGTTATGAAGCAACTGATTTATCTTTTTCTTTTATCAGCCCTCATTACCTGTAAAGAGCCCACCAATTCCGGAAATCCACGTGTGGTGATTGAAACAAAATATGGAGAAATAGAAGTAGAGCTGTATGCAGATAAAGCACCCGCTACCACCGCTGCGTTTTTAAGTTATGTAGACTCAGGATTTTATGAGAACACTTCTTTTTATCGTGTATTAAATGTAAACAATCAGCCATCAAATGCACCTAAGACAGAAATTTTGCAAGGCGGTTTATGGCGAACCAAAAATGAAAAAGCAAGAAGCATTACAGGCATACCACATGAAAGCACCGGTAAAACCGGCGTAAAACATAAAGACGGTGTGATATCGGTTGCCCGACTGGCACCGGGAACGGCAGGCAGTGAATTTTTTATTTGCATTGATGACCAACCCGGACTTGATGAAGGAGGAGAAAATGTAGAAGACAAATTGGGCTATGCAGCTTTTGGAAAAGTGATCAAAGGAATGAATATCGTGCGAAAGATTTATATGCAGAATGACAGAAACCAGTACCTTGATCCACCGGTAGCTATTTATAATGTCAAAAGAAAATAAGAATCATAGAAAAATAGAGATAAACTACTCATTTTCAGGTATTTTTTATAGATTTAAACAAGCCTAATTTTACTATATAATGCGTGAACGAGTTTTCAGTTATCGCCAGTTATTGGTATGCCTCTTATTCATCTTCGGAACTACGGTATTGAAGGCCCAAGAACCTGATTCAACCCAACAAGTCGACAAATTTGCCGACACAACGGGGGGGTATGGATTCATGTATCTTTCCACCACCTGTATAGAGTGTAACCCGAAAGGCTCAGCGCACTATAAAAAATTTGCGATCATCAGTGGTTTTTATAAAGCCAGGGATTTTTATAGTTCTGTAGCAACAAGATCAGTTGGACATTTTAAAAATAAGTTTGAAAAGCTAGGCTATTTTAAAGATAAAGTAACACAGACATGGAAATCACCGAAGCTGTTTGCAACACTGCAGGAAATTATAGAATACCGTGATGATCTGATTGCAAAACTGAAATCGGAAAACTATGTAGTCGTCTTTTTTGATGACCGCATTAATACAGAAGAGCTTGAGCGCGAATAGAAGGGTTTTGATGGTGAGATGGGCCTGGGTTGTGATTCCCCTGATCGCTGGAGTTTTGATTTACCTGAAAGGAAGAAAAGTTCCGGTTTTTTTTGAAAGATGGTTGCTATACAATTCAAAAGAAACAAGTTCTTTTCCCGGCTCCATATGGATACCTGATTATTTGTGGGGTGTTTCCCTGTGGATGGCGATGGTAATGGTTTGGGATGGTTGGGAGAAAATACCCAAAGGCTGGAAAATTGGAATAGCATTGATGGTTTCGGCAACTGAATTATTTCAATGGTTGGGTTGGATGCATGGAACCGGAGACTGGATAGATGTATTGATGTACCAAATGGCGATTTTAACCGTATATATCCTACACAAAACAAAACGAATATGAGAAACAAAAAAAATCTAATGGCAATATTGGTCGTATTGTCTTATGCAGTATTGTATGTGGCAAGCTCCGGACCAAAAGTAACGGCACCACCACCGGCACCTACCATCAAAGCACCTAGTTATGACTTTGAACCACCACAAAAAGCACCTGCTAAATCTGCTCAGGTAGTATTTCTGCTTGTAGATCCGGCTTATCAAGAAAAATTTGCTTACTCGAATTATAAAATATTCAGTGATTTTTCTAAAGCAATGGCTGCCGACTATAACGAATCATTAACCGCTAAAGGATATTCCGTACGTGGACCATTCGAGTATTATGATCAGGTGGTATACAATGATAAAAAAGAAAGCGACTTGTTATTGCAGGTAGAAATTGATTTTGATATCAATAGCTCCAACGTCAACTGGAACTCCTATTCTGAGTACGTATCTGGTAAAGGCCGTTATGCCACTTACAGAACAGCATATAAGTATGCCGGCTTCTTTATCTTATCCGGTAAAGTAAACCTGGTTGCTGCTGAACCACTTACCAAAGAAAAATTATGGGCGAAGAGTATTCCGCTGAAGCAGAAACAAGTATATATAGCCCCTGTATACAATACACTTGAAAGAAGCTTTAATATTGGTTTCAGTCGCGACCCGGGGGTTATCAACCCAATGATTGAAGCCCTGGAAGACTATTACAAGCAGGTTTTCAATACTTCTTGGAATCACTTGGATCCTAATGAACTGGCTCCACTGAAAAAAGAAGTGTTGGAGATCAGAGAGAAGAAGAAATACTAAATCAATACACCCATCCAAATCTCAGCCATCCGCCTCAGGCGGATGGCTTTTTTTATGCTTTAAAAGAAAAAATTGAGAATATCTTGTAACGTAAATGCAGAAACTGCGATTAGATAACAAGACTACAGGCAAACATCTTTGGAACTGGTAAAAACAATAACGAGCGAGGAAATAGTGGAACGGTGTAAAAGCGGCGATACCTCGGCCTTTTCCGCACTTTACCACATGCATTCCAAAGAAGTGTATAACACTATTTACCGTCTTGTACCCCATACGGGCGAGGCAGAAGATCTTTTACAGGAAGTATTTGTAGCCGCTTTTCAAGCCATTCACCGGTTTGAAAACACCGGTGGATTCAGGGCTTGGATCAAGAGAATTGCCATCAATCAATCCATTTCTTGGATCAGGAAACAGAAGGTGAGATGGGTAGAGTTGGAAGAAAAAGACAGTTACCTAAAACAGGAAGAGAGTATTGATGAGTCTGAATTTGTATTTAAGGTTGACGAGGTTAAAAAAGCCATCCAACAATTACCGGAATCAAACAGAACCATTGTGCAACTATACCTGTTCGAAAATATTCCACAGGAAGAAATAGCACAAATATTGGGGATCTCTTACAACAATGTGAGGATCCAATACCATCGGTCAAAACAAAAAATATTAAAAAGCCTTAAAGAAGGAGGTGTTGCATGAGCAGTGAACTGGAAAAATTCATACAGCAAAATAGAGAAGCATTTGATGATCGTACTCCGGGCGCAGATGTGTTATCTCGAATTCAGGAAAGAATGGCACAAGCGCCGGTGAAAGAAGAGCGCCCCAAAGCATTGGTGATCTCTTTTAGAACCTTGCGTATGGTAGCGGCAGCTTGTGTATTGGTGCTTGCGGGCTTTGCCATTTGGTGGGTAAATCAAGATGCATCAACTGCAGAAGGATTGGTTGCTTCTAAACAAGATCAACAGCAAAACAACAATCCAATATTACCTAAAGAAGAGATGGTTCAGCCAAATACAATGGCATCCATAACAGCGCCTGAAAAAACAACTGGTGAAGCAGCTCAGCAATTGATCAAAGAAAATGATCAACAAAAACAGATGTTGTTTGCCAGTTTGGGAAATATGGAATCGCCCAGTACGCGTATTGCTGCAGCAATGAAAGCCTATCGGATGCAAGCGGCAGATAAAGATATCGTTGATGCATTGGTTTCAACCATGAATGAAGATCCCAGCACCAATGTAAGAATGGCGGCATTGGAAGCGCTTTCTCGCTTTCACAGAGAAAATTATGTGAAGAAAAAGCTGATTGCATCTCTGAAAAAACAAAAAGATCCGATGGTACAGATAGAATTGATACATGTGTTGACAGAAATGAAACAAAAATCAATTCTTGACGATTTACAAAAAATGGTGCAGGATGTAAATACAAATGAAGCAGTAAAAGAACGCGCCTATTCAAGCATTTTAACACTTGGCTCATAAATACAAACAGACGGTTACTGGTTCATGCATGACGGTTAAGTCTGAATCATTATCATAAAACCATAAAAACGAAAACAAACAAATGAAAAAGTTCATATTCACCACTATTGTAGCACTTATTGCAACAACAGCAGCATTTGCACAGGATTATAAGATTGCAAAAAGTTCAGGAAAACTCATCATCAATTTACCGGGTGTATCTGTTGAAGGATATAATGGAAACGAAATCCTATTCTCGTCCAGTAAAATGAAATCAGAAGATGATGAAAGAGCAAAAGGCTTACGTCCGATCAGCGGCTCTGGTTTGGAAGATAATACCGGAATCGGAATCAATGTAACAGATAAAGGCGGAAATATCGAAGTAAATCCGGTTGGTAAAGGAGATCACAAGATCAGAATCAAAGTACCCAAAGGCGTTTCTATCTCATACTCCTTCAACAAGGTGATGAATAATTCCAAAGCGTCTTTCAAAAATGTAGAAAGTGAAATTGAAGTATCTGCATTATACAATGATATAGAACTTGAAAACACTACCGGTCCTCTTACCGTGAAATCTGTTTACGGAAGTGTAGATGTTAAACTGGGTCAGAATGTTAAAGGACCCATATCGCTGATATCGGTTTACAAACATGTGGATGTAGAAATGCCTGTAACCACGAAAGCCAATTTAAAAATGAATACTTCATGGGGTGAGATATTGGCGTCTGCTGACTTTAAAATCGAGATCGAAAAATCCGGTGATATGGTGAAGTATAGCGATAACAATATCAAAGGAAAATTAAATGGAGGCGGCATCGATATGACGCTTACTTCTAACTACGGAAAAGTTTACCTCCGTAAGTCTAACTAATACTTTCATCTTATTAAACATACCTGTATGAAAACGATACTCACTGTATTGTGTTGCACCCTGCTGTGTCTTGCCCAAGGACAACAGACCATCACAAAGAATTATCCGGTAAAAGCGGGACAGGAATTAAAGCTCTCTTTTGATTACCCTAAAGTAGTGAAAGTGAGCACCTGGGATAAAAACGAAGTGTCCATCACCGCCTCAGTCAGCATCAACAATGGTGAAAACAATGAAGCGTTTCAATTGATCGAAGGTTCAGAGGGAAATACACTGACGATTAAGAATATCATCAAAGACATGGATAAGCTACCCAAGCGATACACGGTGGTGAAAGATGGAAAGAAAACTGTATTTACTTCCAAAGAAGCTTATAAAGAATTTACGGCCGACTTGAAAGGAGCTAAATACTATTCTGAAGGCGTAGAAATAGAAATTAGCTTGGATATCAAAGTTCCCGAAAACCTTGCCAATACGTTTGTAAAATCTACTTATGGTATTGTAGAACTCGCCAACTTCAATGGACCACTAAAGGTGGATGCCACTTACGGTGGAATTGATGCGTCGATCAACGAAGCAACAACCGGTAAGCTATCTGTTACCACTCATTACGGACAGATCTACAGTAACCTGAAATTGAATATTACTGAAAAAGAAGAAAAAGATTTTTATACTTCTATTACATTGGCGCCGGGTAAAGGACCTGCCTATTCGTTGAAATCAACCTATGGTAATCTCTACCTGCGCAAATCTGTTAAATAACCACGCAAACTGTTTCAACAGTTCGCTCAACCATTTCTCATGTGTATGAAAGCCGCAATTATTGCGGCTTTTTTTATGCACACATTAAACCTTAGGTCCACCAAATAATATCGTGTTTTTAACAGCAGATTGACAAAATTTTATCTTCTTTTTCGCAATCATAGGCACGATGCTTGAATCTATAATAGTGTAAAGAATCCTGAACATAAAATATACTATTATGAAAACAATAAAATGGACAGTAACAATTTTATCAGCCATGTTTTTGCTGGTATCTTGTAGTCGTACGGCCTATGTTCAAAAAGACAGTAATGTTGATTTTAGTAAAATAAAAACATATAGTTGGGTAAGAACACAGGCTGAAAAAGAAAGGGCAAATGTATCAACGAAAAACGATGATCTTACCCATAGAAAGATCAGGCAATCCATTGACCGAAATCTTGCCGAAAAAGGATGGAAAGAAGTAAAGAGCAATCCTGATGTATACCTGGTTTATGACGTTATGATTGAACGAGAAGAAAAAATCGATCGTAATGCCGTATACACTCAACCCTTCACCCGATGGTTTTTTAATCCGGGTAGCAGAAGATGGGTGCCGGTATTTTATCCATCACATTTTCTTGGGTTTGATGAGAATGCGCGAACTGTAAAAGAAGGAACACTAACTTTAACCATGATGGATGCGGATACGGATAAAACCATCTGGCAAGGATGGACAAGTTCTGAAATAAACGGAAGAAAGTTAAGTGATAAACAGATTGATAGCAAAGTGAGGGCCATTGTAAAAAAGTTGGAAGAATAAGTATTGATAAATGAGAACAAAGCCGTTTCTGAAAGGAAGCGGCTTTAATTTTTGATAGATAATTGATCAATACGCGCTTGCAGCAGTTCTTTTTCTGCCTTAGAATCTGTAATTGCTAGGGCTTTTTGTAAATAGTCTTTGGCTTTTATCTTATCACTGTGCTTCATATACAAATAACCCAGTACGGCGCTGTATTGAGGATCATGATTTAAGAGCATGTCTATTCCCGGGATTGCTAAAATAGCTTGAATGGCTTTTTCAGTTTCACCTATAGCGTGAATTACCAACGAACGATTCAATAAGATAACAGGAGAGGAATCGATACGAAGTAATAGTTCATACCATTGTAACAATTGTTGCCAATTGGTATCACTGTATTTAGAAGCTTTACAATGTTCGGCAGCAATGGCCGCTTCAAGATGATACCGCGTGAGTGTTTTGCCGGATGATGCCATATTGAGATAGTAGAAACCAACTGCCATCAACTCTCGGTCCCATAGATCTCTGTTTTGTTCTTCTAATAAAATGATTCCATGTTCATTGGAAGACCTGCTATCGAAACGGGAAGCATGTAAGCACATCAAAGCTAGTAAAGCCTGATTGGCGGGATCTGCAACCGCTTTATGTTCTGCAATAATCTTAGTACAACGCATAGCTTCTACACAAAGATCTTTTCGAATCATTTCGTCCGCTTTTCCGGAACAATAACCTTCATTGAACAATAGGTATAAAACCGTGCGAACAGATTCCATTCTGTCTTGTAATGCTTGTCCCGCAGGTATTTCCAAAGGAATAGATTGATTGGCTAAGAGAGACTTCGCGCGATTCATTCTTTTTTGTACTACCGCTTCTGTCAATACCAATGCACGGGCTATTTCATGGATGGAAAACGAGAAAACCAATTTTAAGGTAAGTGCAATTTGATCTTCTGTTTTCAATGAAGGATGACAACAGGCAAAGATCATTCGAAGCTCACTGTCGCTGATCTCATGCTCGTGAAAGAATTGGGCGACATGTTCTGTATAATCTTTTGTCTGTTGTGACTGTACATACCGGGCGTGGTAGTTGATTCTTCGGAGCAGATCAATGGCTTTGTTTTTAGCTGTTTTCATCAGCCACGCTTCCGGCTGTTCAGGAATTCCCTTGATTTTCCATTGTTGAAAGGCACTGATAAAAGACTCCTGCACAATATCTTCAATCAAATGCAAGTGTTTGAATCCTGCAAGATGAGATAATACAGCAACCATCTTTCCCGCTTGCTGGCGGAAAAGATGGTCGATGAATTGTTCTGTTGGTTCCACCTGCTTCATTACTCAAATACAACAACATCACGAACTTCAACAGAGCCACCGATAGCAAGGTCCGGACAATCTTTTGCGATCTCAATGGCGGCATCGATGGAATCGGCTTTCACAATGAAGAAACCGCCAACCATTTCTTTGCTTTCAATGAAAGGCCCGTCTGTTACTACATTGGCTTTGTGTAATGTCTTACCGGTAGGCATCAACGCTTCACCGGCAACATAAGTACCATTGGCCTGGAGCTGTCCAACCCATGCCATCCATTTTTCCATGTTTTGCTGCAGTTCTTCCGGAGAAGAAGTAAAAGGATCTAAACCACCGCGAAAAAGAAACATAAAATTGCTCATACGAATTGTTTTAAGACTGAAATGAAAAGGTTTACTACCAACAGACGATCAGCGTAGACCCGATCAGACAAAAAAGATAAATTTTTTTTCAGCCAGAAAAGAAAAAGAAGGGTTAAGCTATTGGAAAGAAGGATAAGCGGAATCAAAAGGGCTTATAAGCATACACTATTTCATAGGGTTGCTTTTTCAAAGATGGAAGGATCTCTCCTATTTTGAGGTTCTTTTTTTGTGGAGTAGGTTCGCAAACCCAATACTGTTCTCCATTGTAAACAATGGGTGTGCCATTGGCATGCTCAAATTGAACAGCAACTGTAATATGAGTTGGGTACGACAAAACAATCATAGGTAAGTTGTAAATCTCCTTAATGATATTAAAGAAGAATGCTGATCGATCCTCACAATCACTGTAATCATAAAACAGGGTTTGTTCTGCAGATAGCCTTTTTTCTTTACCGTATGCTTTTGTATCAGTTTCAAATAAAAACGCAGAACGGGTGAATTGCATTAAGTAGTCAACCCCCTGTTGTTGTGTCATTCCTTTCACCGCTTGACGTAGCACGGGAATCAAAGAATTATAAGTAGTTTGACTCAGTGGAATACTAAATTGTGAAGCATATTCTACAACCGGATAATTGGTAAATATTTTTTGCATCTGTTGATCCAATACCACATTAAACCGATAGTCTTTGTTTTTATAGTCGAACTGTAATTGTTTGACCGTATAGTTGTTCTTTTTAATGACGGGTAAGCGGGTTACTTTATAGGAAAATCGATTGTTCCCGCCTACGGATAAAGAAAGCGTGGTAAAAGTGACGGCATCAAAATTTACATTGCTGTTGTAATCATGATAGTTCAGACAAACATATTGCTGATCACCTGCCATATAGTATGGCACATCATAAATCACTTCTTCGCTTCTTACATATAATAATAAGGTATCGTTTCTGAAACGTGTAGTAGAGGAGTAGCCTGATTCATTCAATAAAAACCATTTGTACAAAGTATAACGATGGTAGTTATCTGCCTTCGGGCTCAGCTTTTCGGCAGTGGTTCTGATGAGTTGATAATAGAACCAGTCGTCCAATTTCTTCTCATCTCGGTACTGAACCAAGGTTTGTATCATGGGTTGATAAAGACCCTTGAGCATGTTCTCATAAAAGTTGCTGATGCTTTTTTTGGAAAGTTGTTCTTCAAAAGAGACATGAACGGAAGCATCAACAGGAAATGATAAACTATCTCCGTAAAAATCAACTACCACCAATGATCGTTCTACTCGGTTCTGTGAAAAGGCCGTGGATATGTATAAAACGGTGATTATGAATAATATGTACCCCTTTTTCGTCAAATTCATCGCATTTGTACCTAATGAATTTACGAAATGGTAACAATTATTTAATATTAAATCTTTGATCGACCAGCTAACCCCTTGATTTCTAGTTAATTAACCACATGGGTAATAGATTGGCGATGATAATAGTTGACAAGTTTTCCGTTTTGAACGGCAGGCTCCCATTGTGGGCTTCGTTTAAAAACACGAAGTGTTTCCATATCTACAGACCACTCTACCGATTTATCAATATTCAGTTCTGAAACAGCCCCTGTCGTGTCTACCTTAAAGCTTACCACAACCGTTCCTTTTGTACCTGGTCCGAATATTTGTCTGAATCGTCCGGGGGTTTCCAGGTTTTTCTCGAGGTAGTTTACCCAGCCTCGTACTCCGCCCTTGAATTCAGGGGGTTTATTATCGCTGGTAAAATTATTCTTCATAAAAAATAATGCATCCATCGGCTCGTCGGGTCTTCCATCAGTATAATAAACGGTTCTGGTGTCATAGTTTCTTGTCAAGATTCTTTTACCGCTATTAAAATGCACAACGCTAACTGTGGTTCCATCTGGTCTTTTGTATTCCCAATAACCGTCTTTTTTACCAAAACGCACCAATCCGGTACTGTCTATATGACCATTCTTATTATACCACGCAAAACGACCATGTGGTATTTGCATTTCGTTATCGCGGTAAGTTTCACAACGGATCATGGGTCCGTTTTTATGATAAAAGCGGCAAGAATAAGTTGTATCATTTTCTTTCAGCTTGTACATGAAATACGTAGCCCTATCTATACTGTTTGCCGGCGACCAATCTTCTTTAAAAGCAAAGAATTGTTCATTGGATTTTTGAGCAGTAGTGGTTAGAAACAAGCAGATGAGACTGAACAAAAGAAAAAGATGTTTTCGGGTTGACATATCAATCAGTATAATCAATGGGTTAAAAACAAATGACAAAACTGGTACCTTTTCCGATCTCACTATTTACCTGAATGCTTCCGCCCATGCTGGTAATGTGATTATGAACAAGGTACAGACCGATTCCCTTGCTGTCTGCGTGGTCATGAAATTGCTGATGTTTTCCAAATATTTTATCCTTTACCAACTCCATATCAAATCCACTTCCATTATCGGTAATACTTAGGTATTGCTTTTCATTTTCTACCCAGCTATGGATATCAATCAAGGGGTTTCTGCCGGGCATGGCATATTTGATGGAATTGGTAATCAGGTTCAGAAAAATACTTTCCAAATAACTCTTTTTGAAAAGAACAGAAGGAAGCGATTCAAAATCTGTTTGAATAATGGTACGAGAATCAATAATTAGACTACTAATAGAATGTGTTACTTTTTTCAACACCTCTTCAAAGAGAACAGATTCTTTTTCAGCATTTAAACGGTCATTTTCAGCGAGTACGTCTACATAATCATTCAGCGTTTGTTTTAACTGTTCCGTACCCAATTTCAGGATCGACAAAAACTTTTCTACTTGCTCATCCTCAATCTTTCGCTTATTCAATAAATTGAAAACATTCAACAAATTATTGACAGGGGAACGAAGATCATGAGAAGTGGTGTATGACAGACGTTTTAAATCGCTATTCAGTGTTGTTAATTCTGCAATAAGCTTGTTGCGGTCTTCCTCTTCTTTCTTTTTATGTGTAATATTTTTGGCAATCGCATATACCAGTTCTTCCTCCGCCACAGGCATGGAAGTCCAATATAACCAAACAATATCACCACTCTTAGTGATGTAGCGGTTTTCAAAATGATACAGAGGGGAGCCGTTGAGCAACTCTTTTCGGTGTTGCGCTGTTTTATCCTGATCATCCGGATGAATAAAACTGGAAATCTTTCTCGATTTTAATTCCTCTTCTGAATAACCCAATACTTTAATGACAGCACTATTTATTTTTTTGAAATAACCATCATAGCCGGCAATGCAAAATAGATCTGCAGAGAGTTCGAAAAAATTTTCAAGATGGTAAGCTGAAATATTGATATCAGATCTTGAACTCAGTTCCATGGAATAATCAATTGATACAACTCTTGTATTGTAAATATACTATATCTACTATTTATAATCGAGAGCAACAACCTAACAAAATTCTCAGTTGTTTAAATATTATCTCATGTAACTTTAACCTCTTTCTTAAGTGTTATCAAATGCCATTCAACCTCCATTCACCTTATTCCCCCGCGGGCGATCAACCCTCTGCCATTGCGCAATTAACAGAGGGTATTCTGAATGGAGAACAGTACCAGACTTTATTAGGCGTAACGGGTAGTGGTAAAACCTTTACCATGGCCAATGTGATTCAACAGGTGCAAAGACCTACGCTGGTTTTGACACACAATAAAACACTGGTAGCACAATTGTATGGTGAATTCAAACAATTCTTTCCGGAAAACGCGGTTGGTTATTTTGTTAGCTATTACGATTACTACCAGCCGGAAGCCTATATGCCGGTGAGTGATACTTATATTGAAAAGGACCTGAGCATCAACGAAGAGCTGGACAAACTTCGTTTACAAGCTACATCACAATTATTGAGTGGCAGACGAGATATCATTGTGGTAGCTAGCGTGAGTTGTATCTATGGTATGGGCAATCCGACCGAATATGAAAACGGCATCATTCGAATTCATAAAGGTCAGGTCATTTCCCGTCAAGGTTTTTTACATCAGCTGGTGAATGCCTTGTATAATAGAAGTCAGGAAGAATTCAAGCGAGGAACTTTTCGTGTGAAGGGGGATACGGTTGATATTAACCTACCTTATGTCGATTTCGGATACCGGATTACTTTTTTTGGCGACGAGATCGAAGAAATTGAAAGCATTGAAACAGCAACCAGCAAGAGAATTGGCTTGATGGAAAATGCTGCCATCTTTCCAGCCAATCTCTATCTCGCGCCTAAAGACATGATACAACAGGTGATGAATGAGATACAGGATGAAATGATGGCGCAGGTTGAATATTTCAAAAATACAGGCAAATTCATAGAAGCACAGCGTATCAAAGAAAGAGTAGAGTTCGATCTAGAAATGATTCGCGAATTGGGATATTGTAATGGTATTGAAAACTATTCCCGCTTTTTTGATCGAAGAAAACCCGGCACCCGTCCCTTCTGTTTGCTGGATTATTTCCCCAAAGACTTTCTATGTGTGATTGATGAAAGTCATCAAACCATTCCTCAAGTCGCAGGTATGTACGGTGGCGACAGAAGCAGAAAACTTGTACTGGTAGATTATGGATTCCGTTTACCCAGCGCTATGGATAATCGTCCGCTGAACTTTCATGAATTTGAATCACTGATCGGACAAACTGTTTTTGTAAGTGCCACACCGGGTGATTATGAACTGGAAAAAACAGGAGGTGTGGTGGTAGAGCAAGTGGTAAGACCAACAGGTTTATTAGATCCACCGATTGAGATCAGACCCAGTGTGAATCAGATTGATGATCTCTTGGATGAAATTGATAAACGAGTAAAAAAAGGAGATCGGGTTTTAGTAACCACACTTACGAAGCGAATGGCTGAGGAGATGGATAAATACCTGGGACGTATCAATATCAAATCCAAATACATACATAGTGATGTAGATACCTTAGAGCGTGTTGAAATTTTGCGTGATCTGCGATTAGGAGTGATTGATGTATTGGTGGGTGTTAATCTTTTAAGAGAAGGGTTGGATCTTCCGGAAGTTTCTTTAGTTGCCATTTTAGATGCCGATAAAGAAGGGTTCTTGCGTAATGAAAGATCATTGACGCAAACAGCAGGACGTGCAGCCAGAAACGTGGATGGATTGGTGATTTTTTATGCGGATAGGATCACAGAAAGCATGCAAAGAACCATTGACGAAACCAGCAGACGAAGAGAAAAGCAGATTGCTTATAATATTGAACACGGTATTACACCTAAAACGGTTTCAAAAAGTAAGGAACAAGTATTTGCACAAACTTCAGTGTTGGATATTAAAGGATATGATCCGTCCAATCCATATGCACTACAAAAAGAAGAACCACTCATACAAACAGCAGCAGAAGAACAAGTAGAATATAAAACGATTCCGCAATTGGAGAAAGCCATCAACGCCATCAAAAAGCAAATGGAAAAAGCTGCCCGCGATCTTGATTTTATTGAAGCAGCAAGATTGAGAGATGAAATGTTTGCGTTGAAGAAAAAACTAGAAAATTTGTCTGCGTAAGGCAGATCAAATTATTGCACTTTCAAATTATCTCTTATCTTGTATTAATTGCTTGCCATGAGAATACTCTGGAAAATCTACCTGTGGATTACGGGATGGAAAGTGCGGGATAATTTCCCTTACCATCTGAAAAAATGCATCGTCATAGTTGCGCCACATACCAGTGCATGGGATTTTGTAATGGGTCTTGCCATTCGAAGTGTACTCCGACTCACACATGTAAAATATTTAGGCAAAGCAGAACTGTTTCAGGGAAGATTTGGTTTTTTCTTTCGCAGAATGGGTGGCTATCCGGCAGATCGATTCAATAATAAGCATATGGTAGATCAAGTGGCTGAGTTGTTTGAACAACATGATGAATTTGTATTGGCACTTTCACCAGAAGGAACCAGAAAAAAAGTAGATCGGTTAAGAACCGGTTTTTATCATATTGCCAAAAAAGCGAAAGTACCCATTGTGATGGCTGCCATGGATTTCACGAAAAAAGAAACCTGGTTTTCAGAACCTTTTCTTACTACAGACAACGAGGAGGCAGACTTTAAAAAGATCATAGATTTCTATGCGCCTGTTCAGGGAAAAATTCCGGAACAAGGACTTTCACACCTGAAAGAATCATCATTTGCTTAATTCATGATAACCCCCAAAACATGAACCAACCCAACATTGTTGACAAATTTTGCGAGTATGAAAAAGCAACACCTTCAAGGCTATTTTTAGCAGAGCCGGTGAAGGGTGTGTATCAGAATTTTACCTGGGCAGAGGCTGGCGTACAAATCAGAAGTATGGCGGCAGCTTTGCGTTCTTTCGGCTATGGTAAAGATGATAAAATAGCGATCCTTAGTAAAAATTGTGCTCACTGGATCATGGCCGATCTGGCCATTGCCATGGCAGGATGTGTATCAGTACCCTTATATCCCAATATTACTGCAGATGCTTTGCGCGATATCATTATTCATAGCGAAAGCAAAGCCATTTTTATCGGCAAGCTCGACAATCCGGAAGCCATACGCCAAGGAGTACCCGATTCATTATTACAGATCACATTTCCTTTTTATCCGAATGCAGATTGTATCAATTGGAATGATTTAGTAAAAAGCCATGAACCTTTACAAGGAGTACCTGAAATAGATCCTTATGCTTTGGCTTGTATTGTGTATACTTCAGGAACTACCGGACAATCAAAAGGGGTGATGCATACCTATCATGCCATGTCATTTGCTGTACAGTCCTTCCTCGATAATTTTCCGGAGATCAAAAAAGAAGTATTCTTTTCTTATCTACCACTTTGTCATGTAGCAGAAAGAATGCTGGTAGAGTGTGGAACTGTTTTCACAGGCAGTACTGTGTATTTTGTAGAGTCGCTGGATACTTTTGCTACTAATCTTGCACATACACAACCTACCGTTTTTCTGGCAGTACCACGTATCTGGGAAAAGATGCAAGAGGGTGTTCTGAAAAAAATGCCGCAAGCAAAACTTGATCGCCTATTAAAAATTCCTTTGATCAGTACCTTGATTAAAAAAATGATCCGCAAAAAATTAGGGTTGGCAAGAGCCCAGCATATTTTCACAGGAGCATCGCCGATCAATCCGGCATTATTATATTGGTATGCAAAACTGGGAATCATTATCCAGGAAGCATATGGTATGACAGAGAATGTGGCACTGTCTCACGTGAATAAAAAACATGCTGCCAAATTTGGAACAGTGGGTCAACCTTATGCCACTGTTGAAGTGAGATTGGGAAAAGACAATGAAGTGCAGGTAAAAAGTCCGGCCTCTATGTTAGGCTATTATAAAGAGCCTGAATTATCGGCACAATGTTTTGAAGATGGATTTCTAAAAACAGGAGATGAAGGGTCCATTGATGAACAAGGTTATCTGACCATCACCGGAAGAATCAAAGACCAGTTCAAGACAGGAAAGGGTAAATACATAACACCGGCTCCAATGGAAAATACACTAGGGGCCCATGCTTATGTTGGACAGGTCTGCGTGGTGGGCTCGGGCATGCCTTCGGCACTAGTCTTGTGTACTTTATCTGAACAGGCAAAAACGGTTCCGGTAAATGATATTCAACAAGAGCTGGAAATCTTATTGCGAAATCTGAATGCAGAACTAGAACACCATGAGCAATTGGCAAGGATGGTGGTTTGTAAAGAAGAATGGAGTATTCAAAATGGTTTATTAACCCCCACGCTTAAGATCAAAAGAAAAAATATTGATCAACAATACGGTCATGCATATACAGATTGGCTGCGTTCGGAACAATTGATTGTTTTTGAATAGGGTTGATCCGGCGTTTCGCTCATTTTTGGCACAATATTGTAATGGTTCTTTCGTTATAATTATCGAATGATCACATTTCAAATCATAAATGCATGAGAACCAATCGTTTTATAGTTGCAGCAGCTTCTTCTGTACTGCTGTTTTCCTGTGTCAGTAGTAAAAAATTCAAAGAGTCAGAGGCCAAGTATGTACAGCTGAGCGGTGCTTATCTGGAAATGCAGGGAAAATATCGGGAATTACAAGACCAGATCAAAGACCTGGAAAATCAATTGGCCAAATCAAAAGGACAAAATAATGAACTGAATGCCCGTAAGCAGGCATTGGAAGATCAAATAGCAGATCTGAATAAGCAGATTGACTTCCTGAAGCAGAATAATACAACGGTATTGAATCAGCTAAAAGACCTTTCTGTAGTAACAGGAGCGCAGGCTGAAAGCATTAAAAAGTCGCTTGAGAATATCGGTGCGAAAGACCTCTATATCCGTGATCTGCAAGGATCCATTGCGCGGAAAGATTCTTTGAATATGGCATTGGTGATGAACCTGAAAGGAGCCATTGGTAATTTGAATGACGAAGACATTAATATCAAAGTAGATAAGGGAGTGGTATATGTTGATATTTCTGATAAACTTTTATTCAAAAGCGCGAGTTACGAAGTAACAGACAGAGCCAAAGAAGTATTGGGTAAAGTTGCCAAAGTGCTAAATGGTCAACCCGAGATCGAGTTTATTGTAGAAGGACATACCGACTCTCTTCCTATTAAAACAGCTGTGATACAAGACAACTGGGATCTAAGTGTAAGAAGAGCAACAACAGTAGTACGCATTCTACAAGAAACCTATGGAATTGATCCCAAGCGCATGACTGCAGCCGGAAGAAGCCAGTACATTCCGTTGAAAAACAATACCACAGCTGAAGGTCGCGCAGCTAATCGTAGAACACGTATTGTTATTCAGCCGATGTTGGATCAGTTCTTCAAATTATTGGAGACAAAACCACAATAATAAAACGCTTACTAACCCAACCATATACGCCTAAAGAAAAACCCCGCAATTGCGGGGTTTTCTGTTGTTATGAGAAAATAGTTAGGCCATTTCCAGTGCCAAAGATTTTTGAACTTCATTAAAATCTGCACAATCCAATGCAGCTGCAGCCAATTCCATCATTTGGTCCATTACAAAAGGAGGTGCTGTAGCCTGAATGGCACGAAACCATTCTGCAATTTCTGTGATCGATAATCCTTTTAACATCCAGTAGCTATATCGCGCATTTTTATCTGGTGGAAGAGAGCTAACGATTTCCATGGTTAACTCATGCAGCTGCTCATCGGTATAATGTTGCCAAATCAGCTCTTTAATGATCACTTCCTCCATATTCATGTGCGACAAATTGAATGCAGTAAACTCGGCAAGAGAGAACTGTATTTGTCTGCCGGCGAAAACTTTATCAGAACTTTTTACTGCTGCTTCGTACTGCTCAATACAGCCTTGTAAATGAGCAGCCAACATATGGTCTTTGTCATGTTGCTGTTCAAAATCCGCGATAACTTCAGGTGCTTTATCCGCGAGTAATGAAAACACTTTTGTGTCTTCTGTATGTGCGTGTCCATCGAAAAGCCAGATCAGTTCTTTCAGTTGAGCAATGGTAGTAGAAGCCTGCTCTTCGTCAGCAAAATTGGTATGTTGCACCTGTAAAGAGCAGTGGTACAACATGGCTCTTAAACCCTGGTGTATCTGATGAAAAGGGTTATAGCGTGTTAATTGATTCATGTGATTGTTTTTAGTTTGTTTGTGCAAAACTGCTATAACATAGTATTCGTCCGAATCACATAAAAGTGTGGTTACGGATGAGCGGCTTAAAAACCATGATGGCGGTACTATTTTTATAAGAAAGAGCGGATTGAATTTTTTATTGTCGAAACGGATTAAAATAGAAATTTTCGAAGAAGAATTAATACATTTAAGAAACGGAACGCTGATACCCCTGCAGCGAATTTTATCAAGCAAGCAGATGAGCATGTATTCAATATTCAACAGAACAGGTATAGTTTTTTCCGTGATCGTTTTCTGTTGCTTTCTTTTTCCATTTTCTTCTTTTGCACAATTACCGACAGCTAAACATGGTGTCATCGATCTTCGTACTATCGATTTATCGAAACAATCTGTTCCATTGGATGGCGAATGGGGACTTTGCTGGGAAAAACTATGTGAACCCGGCGAAGCCGCCGAAAAGATGACGGGCATGATCAGTTTTCCCAAACGTTGGGATAACATGGTCATTGGCGGAAAGAAAATTACCGCAAAAGGATACGCTTCTTATATGCTCACCATTTTATTGCCTAAGAACGCATCCAATTTGGCACTTGATATTCCCGATACTTATACCAGCTATAAACTATTTGTAGATGATGCAGTTTTTGTACAATCTGGTGTACCGGGTGTTTCTGCTGAAACAACCCAACCTAAATGGCAACAGTTTACAAGAGAAATTTTTACAAAAAAAGATACCGTCCGACTGATTTTACAAGTAGCTAATTTCTTACACTCTAAAGGGGGACCGTATAAATCAATTACGATTGGTAATAAAGAAAAGCTATTCAGTAAAAGAAACAGAGACAATGCTTTCAACTTTATTCTCACCGGAAGTATTATCATGTGTGGACTCTTCTTCTTTGGTTTATACTTCTTCGGTCGCTATGATAGAACCATTCTTTATTTTGCGCTTTTCTGTATTACCTATAGTTATCGCATCATTGGTACATCTCAATATTCTTTACATACTGTTTTTCCAAATCTTCCATGGGCGCTCACTATTCACTTAGAATACCTGTCTTTATTTGTGAGTGTTATCTTTTTTACACGTTACACGCAAAATCTATATCCCGAAGATTCTAATAAAATTATTACCAATATTGAAATGTGGGCGTGTATCATTTTATCATTGATCACGATCATTTTCCCTCCTGCTGTTTTCACACAATTGATCAATCCATTCTTAGTGGTGATGTTTTTTGTGATTGCACACGCTTTTTATGTGTATATACTCGCCTATAAAAGAAAAAGATTGGGAGCAGGATATGCGCTACTCAGTACCGGTGTAGTGATGATCATTTTTATCATCATCAACTTACAGTATTTTGGTTTTGTAGCACCACAAAAAGAGCTTTTGTTTGTTGGATATCTATCATTTTTCTTTTTGCAATCATTGATTCTTTCTTATCGCTATTCGTATTTATTGAATAAAGCCAGAAAAGAAGCAGAGCAGGGATTGATTGCTAAAAGTGACTTTCTGTCCAATATGTCACATGAAATCAGGACACCACTAAATTCGGTGATCGGGCTTTCGCATATACTCTTAGACAATCAACCAAGAGAAGATCAGAAAGAGCAACTGAACGTGCTGCTTTTTTCTGCCAATAATCTTTTGAACATTGTGAATGATATTCTTGATTACAATAAAATTGAAGCCGGTAAGATCAATTTTGAATACATCGATATGGACTTGGTAAAAGTATCGCATGACCTTTTATCAGGATTGAAAACACTAGCCGATGAAAAAGGGATTGCACTGATCTTAGAAAAAGATCCAGCTTTTCATCATCGTATTATCGCAGACCCTACTCGTATTAGTCAGGTTATTGGAAATCTGTTACAAAATGCGATCAAGTTTACACGATCGGGTCATGTAAGGCTGATCATTCAGCAAGAGAAAATCCAAAAACAGCACATCACGCTTACCATCAAGGTGGAAGACACTGGTATTGGTATTGCGGCAGAAAAACAGAAATTGATATTTGATCGTTTTACACAAGCAGATACGTCTACTTCCAGAAGTTTTGGTGGCACGGGCTTGGGTCTAGCCATCTGTAAAAAAATACTGGAACTACAAGGATCACAACTGCAATTGAAAAGCGAACCGGGAAAAGGATCGGTTTTCTTTTTCACACAAACCTTCCCTATATCACAAGCGTTTAATTTCTCTCAAGGAGAAACCGTGCCGGAGGATATTGAAAAAGGACGTCCGCTTTCTGGTGTTTCTTTATTAATGGCCGAAGACAATGAATTGAATGTATTGGTGGCAAAAACATTTTTGGAAAAATGGGGAGCAACCATTGATGTGGCAGTTAATGGCGAAGAAGCGATTCGTAAGTTGGATACCACGAAACATCAAATGATCTTAATGGATATGCACATGCCTGTGATGGATGGATATGAAGCAGTAAAGATCATTCGCAGTAGGGGTATTGATATCCCAATTATAGCACTCACTGCCAGCTTACCTTCTGAAGTAGAAGAGCGCGCGCGTGATCTTTCAATCAACGCCGTTGTTACCAAGCCTTTCGAGCCTGAAGAGTTCTTGAAACTATTGGTGAAGATTCATCATCAATGACGCAAGCAAAAATCTTTGATTTTTTCTGCCAATGTGCTTACACTTATTTGTTCTATGGGGTGTGCGGTATTGGGTAAAAGCTCATACTGTCCATTAACCAAAGCCGCTGCAGCATTTTGTGTTTCTTCTGTTGAAACCATATTATCTTTTTCTCCTAATAAAACAAGTGTTGGACAGGTAATCTTTTGTAAAACAGCAGAAGAAAGTAATGGATGTTTACCCAAGCCTAATAGCATAGCAGCGGTTTTATCTAGCACATTTTTCCATTCCATAGCACCATGTCTATTGGCCAATTGCTGAGCAAATGCAGGTAATTTTTGTTCGATAACATCTGGTCGCAGCATTTTGATTTCTTTCGCGGCAATCTCTTCGCTCCATTCATATTTGGTTCCCAGTGTAATCACTTTTTGAAAAGTACTTGGATACATGGACTCTAGGTATAACGCAACATAACCACCCATACTGTAACCAAATACCGGTAGATTTTTGAGTTGATGTGTTTTTATGAAATCAGCGGTTGCTTTAGCAAAAGCATCCATTGAAAAGGATTCAAAAGGTTCTGTGCCACCATGCCCGGGGAAGTTGAAACTATACACATCGAATTCTGTACTGAGTTCATCTCTAAGCGGAATCAGTTGATCCATTGATCCAATAGCACCGTGTAAAAGTAGTAATGGTTGCATCTGACAAATATAAAAAGGGATTATGAGCGCAGCTTAATAAAGACCGCAAAGAATCAATGTAAAAATCAGACGATGTTTTTCTAGCGAAGTTCCACTCATTGTTCTTGTTTGACTGTTCAAATGAAAACCGAAGGTCGTTTCTACGAACAATTTCATATTTGACTGTTAAAAGGAAAACGATGAAAAAAGGGTATCTGTTTTTAATGGCCTTGGTCTTTTTGAGTATCACATCTATTGCGCAGTCATCAAAAAACGGGAAAATAAATGTCAGCATTCGCAATGAGCAACAACAGTTCTTAGAAAATGCAACCGCTGAATTATTGCGTTTTAAAGACTCTTCATTGTTAAAAGCGGCAATCAGCGATAAAACAGGAGCCGTCGTTTTCGAAAATTTAGCTACGGGTAATTATCGGATCCGTATTTCTATGGTAGGTTATACCACTTTGTATTCAGGATCTATTGTTATTGATGAATCTGCAAAGGAAGTAAATGTTGGTACGATCACTTTACAAACGGCAGTCAACAGTATGAGCGACGTAACCGTTACCAGTCGTAAACCCTTTATTCAGAAACTTACCGATCGTATTGTAGTAAATGTTGAAAGCAGCATTGTGAGTGCAGGAAGTTCTGCTTTGGAAGTACTCGAACGTTCACCTGGAGTGACGGTAGATCAAAATGATGTAATTGGATTAAGAGGCAGACAAGGCGTGATCATTATGATCGATGGTAAACCAACACCCATGTCGGGTGCTGATTTAGCCAACTACCTCAGAGGTTTACCTGCTAATACCATTGAGCGGATTGATATCATCACCAATCCATCTGCCAAATATGATGCCGCCGGGAATTCGGGTATCATTGATATTCGAATGAAAAAGGACCAGCGTTTAGGAACCAATGGTACCATGACACTTGGTTATGGACAAGGGGTATACCCTAAATCAAACGCAGGGTTAACGTTCAATCACCGGAATAAGAAAATAAATCTCTTCGGTAATTATACCTATGGATATCGTAAGAACCTGAATCATTTAATTCTGGATAGAAATTTCTTCGATGATAATAAAGTCTATAGTGGAGGTGACTTAAAAGATAATTACACTACTGCACCCTTTCATTTTCACAATACACGTTTTGGAATTGATCTGTTTCCATCAAAGAAAACGATCATTGGAGCAGTAGTAAGTGCGAACTTCAACAATTTTTCAAGAAAAACAATCAATGCATCTGATGTAATAGATGCTCAAAAACAAAAAGCGTCCACTTTTGCTACACTCGCCAATAATAATGATGATGCGCAGAATATTGTTGCCAATATCAATTTCAAACATGCATTCAATACTAATGGTAAAGAATTAACAGCCGATATTGATTACGGTGAATACAATTCTTCCTCACTTTCGAGAGTGGCTACCAAATATTATAACCTCAATGGAACGCCGTTGCAACCAGATTATATTTTAGATGGTGATCAGGAAGGTAAACTGATCTTGCGTACGGCTAAGATCGATTATGCCAATCCATTAAAAGACGGAGGCAGATTTGAAGTGGGTGCAAAAACCAGTTATGTCTCAGCAGATAATGATGCGAAGTTCTTTGATATGAGTACCGGCATTCCGCAAGATGATGTGAATAAAACCAACCGCTTTAAGTACAACGAGTACAATAACGCCGCATATGTAAACTTTAGTAAGGAGTTTAAAAAGTTTAATATTCAACTGGGTTTAAGGGGAGAGCATACCAAGATCAATACACACCAGATCAAGGGCAATCAAAAATTTGATTCTTCATATTTTCAATTATTCCCCAGCGCCTTCTTCAATTATAAGTTGAAGGAAGACCAAACACTTGGTGTATCTGTAAGCAGAAGAATTGATCGTCCGGGTTATGGACAGCTCAATCCATTCTTGTTTTTGATTGATGTAACAACCTATTCTACCGGTAGACCCGGACTGCTACCGCAACTCACTTGGTCGTATGAATTGAGTTATACGATGAAGAGTATCAATTTCACTTTTGGTTATAGTCATACCAAACAAAACCAAAACATAGCCATTGCACGATTTAAAGATGTGTTCCCGAATTTACCATCCAATGATAATGTTACCGTACAGATACCGATCAATCTGAGTTCACAGGATTATTATGGACTAACCGTGTCTGCACCCTTCCGTATCAATAGCTGGTGGAATATGGTGAATAATGGAAATGTATTTTATAATCACTTCAATGGAAAATTGGGCAGTACCACATTGAACAATGGTAAACCTGCTTTTGATGTCAGAACCAATAACAGTTTCACGATGGGTAACGGATGGCTCAGTGAATTGAATGTGAATTATAATTCCGGTGGACAATACGGTTTCATGGTAGCGCGCCCGCAATGGGGTTTGGCATTGGGTGTACAGAAATCTATTTTGAATAAAAAAGGAACTATCCGTTTCAATGTAACAGATATTTTCTGGACCAATCTACCACGTGCAACCATCACTTATAATAACTATATCGAAATATGGAGAGCGTATCGTGAAACACGAGTAGCCAACTTAACTTTCACTTATCGCTTCGGTAAAAACACCGTACAAGCCGCCCGCAGAAGAACAACGGCGTCGGAAGAAGAAAGAAGTAGGGCGGGGAACTAGGGGTTTGTACATAGTCGATAGTCCATAGTCCATAGCAAGAAGAATATGGGTTCTGCTATGGACTATGGACCATTAGCTATTAACTATCTCCCATGCAACTTCTCCAACAACTTCAAATGAGGCTGTAATTTTTTAAGTGTATTTTTTTGGAGGAAACTTTTGAGGTGTTTGTAGAAATGGCTGTGATCATAGTAGCCATAGTCTGCACTGTTAAACGTGTCCGGATCAATAGCCAGATGTTCAGTGGCTTTTCTGATGCGCATGATTTGAATAGCTGTTTTGGTACTGATGCTGGTAGCTGTTTCAAAGTAGCGCTGTAATGTTCGGGAAGAGATATTGTATTGTTTGGCAAAATCTTCAACCGGTGTTATAAAATCTCTCTTGGTTTCACAATGTGCCAATATTTTCGAAACAATTTCAATAGGCTTTAAAGAGCCGGAATATTGATCAATGATCTTTTCAAAATAATCAGTGAGAATAGAAACCCGCTCATCAAATGAAGAACAGATTTTTATTTTACTCAACATACCAGAGTCCATCAAATAACTTAAGGGGAAAATATATTCTCGGTATTCTGAGAAGTTGATTTTCTTCTCAAAAATCACAGGTGATATTTTGAACTTGATACCAAAGAGTTTATTTCCCTTTTGATGGAAGCATTCAATGGCGCGATGTCTGGGAAGAAAACCATCGGTCTTCATGTCAAAACGCTTTTCTCCTACCTGCATTACAAAAGGAGTACCCAAATTGATCAGATAGGTGTAGCCGGTATTTGGGAATAGGGCATCTGAAAAACCCTTGGGATACAAGTCCCACAGGTGATCAAAATCTGTTTCCCAGAAAAAGTCGATGAAATACGAAATAGACGAAGCCGCCCTCTGTCGTCTGTAGTTCTGTTCGAAATGGTCGGTATGAAAAAATTCTACGTGTTGCACCTTATAATAAAGATAGACAGCTCATAAGGGCAAATAGCTGTTAAAATAGGTTGTACGGTCGGAACAAATGATTAAATGAATTTTGACCGTTTGGAGTAGCCGAGTATCGGTGCATAGATAAAAAAACAACTTCCATTTTGAATGGTAGCGATCAATTCGCGATGAATAGATTGAGGTACTGCGGGACACCCCAGGCTTCTTCCCAAATAACCTTGTCTGGCTGCAATGCCTTCTTCTGCATAATCCGCCCCATGAATTACAATACCCCTTTGCAATGCTTTATCATTAATGCCCTTTTCTTTCCCGATCAAACGAAGTGATAAGCCATGTTTTCCCTGATAAGGCTCTCCGGTAGTATAGAAACCAATACTGCTCTGAAAACTGCTGGCTTTATTCGAGAATTTTTTGGCCATCAACTTACCGGAATTTTTTCCATGTGATACATAGGTATGAAAGAGCAATTCGCCTTTCAATACATCAATCACAAATAATCTTTTCTGATTAGAAGGCAGACTAAAATCAACTACGGATAAAATATGCTCTTGCATAATTTGTCCGCCCGACTTTAAACGTTCATAACCCGCTAATGCCCATTCATAGGCTTTTTTGGAAAGTCCGAGTGACGCGAGATCCAGGTTTTCATAGATGGCAGTGGCTGCATTAACATACGAAGTTGATATATGCTTGTTTGTAATAGCTGTTGATTTCTCTTTGAAAGAAAAACCGGTAGCTATTACCAGACAGAATAGAACGAGTTGAATTTTTTTGCTGATCATACACATTTGTTCCATGCCACTTCAACACGGGGGAGGGCAAAACTAAGGGTGTAAAATGAAAGGGGTTGTAGTGATCGTTCAGCTTTAACAGCATCTTGACAGCCATCAGGCATAAAAAAACCCGCTCAAAAAACAGAGCGGGTGCAGTTGGTTATTGGTTGTTAAACTCTTATATATAATTAGATTAAGACATTCTTTTGTCGATCTCGCTGCGTAACGATTCAAAAATTTCGTCAACAGAACCTTCGCCTTTGATATGCACTACTTTGTCAAAAGTGCTGTAATAATTAGCTACCACAGTAGTTTTGGCCTTGTATTCCGCAATACGGGCGCGGATCACAGACTCATTGGTATCATCGCTTCTGCCACTGGTTTTACCACGATTCAATAAACGGCTTACCAGTTCTTCCTCGCTTACATCCAATGCCAGCACCACTCCAATCTCGGTATTCTTCAGCTTTAGGAGCTTATCCAGCGCAACGCTTTGGGCTTCGGTTCTTGGGAAACCATCAAACAAAAAGCCTTTGGCCTGAGGATTTTGGTCCAATGCAGAACTGATCATACCCACCACCACTTCATCGGGCACCAGCTGACCTTTGTCCATAATAGACTTGGCTTCCAGTCCCAATGGGGTTTGAGCTGCAATTTCACTTCTTAATAAATCACCGGTAGATAAATGCTTCAGTCCGTAAGCAGCGATCAATTTTTCGCTTTGCGTTCCTTTTCCACTGCCCGGAGGTCCAAACAGAATAATATTAAACATGTACTAACTAACCTTACGTGAAGAACAAATATAAGCCTGATCGTTTAAAAAAACATTTAACAACACATTAAAACCTTGAATAACTGCAAATTGTAAGGGAAAAAACGACTGTTCGTCAGTTTAACAGTAAACTATTCACCCACGATAAACGTAATTTTAATGTATCAAAAGCATTGGCATATGAAGGGTTTTAAGATGTTGCTCCTCGCAACTTTAATAGTGCAGGGCTGTTATTCACAACAAACAAAACAGAAAGAAGTAAAAATGGATAGTACAGAAAAGAACAATCCGGTGTATTCGAGAACCGACAAGGCAAAAGTGAATTTGAAAGAAGATGAGTGGAAGAAAATTCTTTCGCCTGATGTATATTATATAGCACGACAAAAAGGAACTGAGCGTCCGTGGACCAGCAAGTTTGAGAACTTCAAGGAAATAGGAACATACTATTGTGCGGCTTGTGGTAATGCATTGTTTAAAAGCGATACCAAATTTGATAGCGGCTGCGGATGGCCAAGTTTTTATGAACCGATTAGCAAGAGTGCGATTATTTACCTACCAGATAACACACATGGTATGGTAAGAACAGAAGTGCAATGCGGAAGATGTAAAAGTCATTTAGGACATGTATTTGAAGATGGTCCGCCCCCAACCGGTTTGCGTTATTGTATCAATGGCGTGATCCTTGATTTTGAAAAAGCAGAAGCCGCGAAGAAGAAATACGAGGAAGGGAAGAAGGGTTAGTAGTGTATGGCTGATGGTTCATGGCAAATGGTGATTCACTATTTGTTATGAATATTTTTATGCGAAGGATGGGACGCAGATTATTATGATGGGTTATGATGATATTTTATCTGCCTAGGTCATAATCAATCATAATAATCTGCGTCCCATTTCAATTCATGTATTATTCGAATCAAAACTTGCACATGCGAAATGCATTTTCTATATTCATGTAGAAAATTTTCTATATGAAAAAGAGGGGACTAATATTTATCTACTTTTTGTTTTTCCTCTTCAATGTATTTGCTAAAAAAGACTCATGTTGCATGACGGCTTCTGGTAAATGTACCGGAAGTGCTACCTGTAGAGCGTGTAGTAGTTGTTCGAGCTGTAAATATTGTACATCAGGAGGAAGCTGTGGTGTATGTACTGTTAAAAGAAAGCCTGTCGCGGAAAAGAAACCAGTCATTGAAAAATCATCTGGTCAATGTATCGCAAAAACAAAAAAAGGAACTAGGTGTAGCAGAAATGCGCAATCTGGAAGAAACTATTGTTGGCAACATTAATGAAATTGAACACGGATTTTCTCCGCCAGAGTCCTTTGGATATGATTGTCATGATACGTCATGATTTTTTGTAACTCATCTGCGCAAATCATGATCATCATATCCAAAGGATTCCTGGGAAAAAATCTGCGTTCCATCCTCCGCAAAATCAAACAGCCTTTTTCTTCTGATAAAAATACCAAGCCGCATATACCGTAATTGCAACACCCACTACAGATAATATCATCACACTGTTTGAAAAGAATTGAACCCAATTTAGTTGCACTTTGAAGATTTCTTTGCTTAATAAGACACTCACACTACCTAGGTATCCGAATGAATCAGCGAGATAAATCAGAAATCCCACATTGCCTGTGAAGCGAAAAGCTGCAATCATTCTTTCAAAGAATACAGAGTTAAAAGGAATGTATACCATGTACAATCCGAGTCCAACCAATGTCATCCACCAAATAGGCGCTACCATTCCAAGGGTGAACAAATAAGTACTCACACCTGCAATGATAAATCCAATGGCAATAAACAAATGTGCGATCATCAATGCCTTGAAACTGTTTTTGATGATGACCATACTACCGATGAGTGCGAGTATCACAAGTGTGATAGGCGTTTCTGTTTTGGAAAAAATAGCAGGCTGATTCAGGTATCCCATTTCCTTCCACATGTCTGCACTGAAATTATCTCTGATATCGCGGAAAATGGTGGCAAAACCATAAATAAAAATACAAGCAATAATACCCGGTAAGAAAGAGCGAACAAAAGCTTTACGTTGCTCAGCACTCATGGGTGTTCGATTCATTCGTGCCGCTTCATCTTCAGCATCTGGCGCTGGAATGCGTTCCATCAAATAAATAAATAATAACAGTGGTAATGCAAAAACCAATCCTGTGCAAAACGGCACCCAGAATTCAGTAACTCCTAATTGAATCAACCATCCTCCCACCGACTTTACAAAACCGGAGGAGAAAATAAAACTCACCGCCAATGCAGCTCCAATAAAATCAGTACTTCTTCTGCCTTCTACATATGAAAAGACGACACCCCATAACATGCCCAATGGAAAACCGTTGATGAAGAGAAAGATGATATTATAAGGAGCGGGAATCAAAGCAAAACACAACCAGGCCATCCATGCAATGCCTACTAACAAGAGAATGATTTTATTTCTGCCAAAGCGTTTCAGTTCAGAGATGAATTTTATACCATAAAACTTGGCCATGAGATAACCCATCATTTGACTGAGTACCAATACGGTCTTATAACTCAAAGAACCAACGGTCATTCCATCAAAAGTGCAAACAGTGAATGATTTACGGAAACCGAAGATCATGGTATACGTAAGAAAAGCGGCTACTGCAGCATAGATACCTATTTGTATGGGCGAGCCTTTGAAAACTGATTTTGTATTCAAGTGTTGGTTGTTTGCAATAAATATAGGCAAACTCCCGCCAAAACCTCAGTGCTCTTCTGTGTCTTCAGTGGCAATATTTTTTTGCCGATTAATTGCCACTGAAGACACAGAAGTCCACAGAAATACTCCGTTATTCTTGAATACTTGAGAAAGTCTTTGGCGAAAAACCACCGAGTTACACAGAGTATGGCACAGAGGAACACAGTGAGCTGTTATAAAACACCTTCCAGCTCATGGCTCAAAGCTCGTAGCTCACAGCTTTCTCACCCAATTATCCATCTAATTTGGCAATCCCCCATTAATTGCAGAAATTCCCGATCCCAAAAAACCAATGGAATGAGAAAACTACTGTTTGCTGCAATGCTATTCGGCACTGCAATTCTTTCTTTTGCCCAACAGGCAGATCTTTCAAAACACTTTAAAAACATGAAACCACGCAATATCGGTCCGGCCGGTATGAGTGGACGCGTAACTGCAATCGATGCAGTATGGACCAATCCCAACATCATTTACCTTGGAACTGCGAGCGGTGGTGTATGGAAAACAGAGAATGGTGGTGCTAGCTGGGAATCGATCTTTGACGATCAACCCATTTTGAATATTGGTGCTGTGGCCATCACACAAAGTAATCCTAGTGTAGTATGGGCCGGAACAGGAGAAGGTAATCCGCGTAACTCTATTAGTTTAGGTGGCGGTATCTACAAAAGCATTGATGGCGGTAAGACCTGGAAAATGATGGGACTGGAAAAAACCAGTAACATCCACCGCATCATCATCGACCCTAATAATCCGGATGTAGTGTATGTTGGCGTGATAGGAAATCCTTTCGCTGCACATCCTGAGCGTGGTGTGTATAAAACAACAGATGGTGGTGTTACCTGGAATAAAATTTTGTACACCAATGATACTTCGGGTGTAGGTGATATGGTGATGGATCCTGCCAATCCGAATAAATTGTTTGTGAACATGTACCAGCATCAGCGTACTCCCTGGAGTTTACAAGGCGGTGGTAAGGGCAGTGGTTTTTATGTAACCTATGATGGCGGTAAAAACTGGACCAAACTGGGCAAGACCAATGGTTTGCCTGATGGTGATTATGGTCGTATTGGTATTACCATTGCACGCAATGATCCAAAACGTGTATATGCATTGGTAGAAGCCACTAAAAATGGATTGTATAAAAGTGATGATGGTGGTAATAATTGGGAACTGGTGAACAGTGATGCAGCAGTGGTGACGAATCGTGCTTTTTATTTTCAGGATATCGCAGTGGATCCTACCAATGAAAACAGATTGTACAATATCAATCAGATCATTACCGTGAGTGAAGATGCGGGTAAAACTTTCAAGACAGTGATCCCTTATGCAGGTATCCATCCTGATCACCATGCATTCTGGATTCATCCGAAAGATGGCAATTTTATCATTGATGGTAATGATGGTGGTATTGCTATTACACGCGATCGCGGAAAGAACTGGCAGTTTGATGAGAAATTACCACTCGGACAATTCTATCATATCAATGTAGACAACAAAATTCCTTACAACGTTATGGGTGGTTTACAGGATAATGGTAGCTGGCATGGTCCTGCGTATGTATGGAGACAAAGTGGTATCCGCAATGCATTTTGGGAAGCTGTAGGTGGTGGTGATGGTTTTGATGTAATGCCTGATCCGGAAGATGAAAACTGGGTGTACAGTATGAGTCAGGGTGGAAATGTTGGACGTTACAATATTGCTACCGGAGAAAGATGGAGCATTCGTCCGCCAACAACTGCGAGTGGCGTTCGTCAGCGATTCAACTGGAATGCTGCAATCGCGCAAGATCCATTTGATAAGAAGACTATTTATTATGGAAGTCAGATGGTGAACATGAGCATAGATAAAGGTGCTTCTTGGACACAGATCTCTGGTGACCTTACAACCAACGATAGTGCAAAAATTGATCAAAGTAATAATGGTGGTTTATCGGTAGATATTACGGGCGCAGAAAACCATTGTACCATTATTGCTATTGAACCTTCTGCAAAAGAAAGAGGAGTGATATGGGTAGGAACCGATGATGGCAATGTTCAACTCACGAGAGATGGTGGTAAAACCTGGACCAATTTCCGCGGTAAGATCCCCGGAATGCCAACAGGTGCGTGGGTTCCACAGATCCGTGCATCTAGACATAATGGCGGTGAAGCATATGTAGTAGTGAATGATTATCGTCGCGGTAATAACAAACCCTATTTATTCCGTACAACCGATTATGGTAAAACCTGGACGAATTTGGTAGATGAGAAAAAAGTGACCGGTTATACTTTGTGTGTAGTACAAGATCCAACGGAACCGAATTTGATCTTTGTAGGTACAGAGCAAGGTTTGTTCATCAGCTTGGATTATGGAACCAGTTTCCAGCAATTCAAAAATGGATATCCATCTGTATCTACTTATGATATGGTGATTCAAGAGAGAGAGGCTGATCTGGTGATCGCAACTTTTGGACGTGCATTGTGGATATTGGATGATATTCGTCCGCTCCGCAAATTGGCAGCGAATAAAGGACAAGTGTTCAGCAATAAACTGACTGCTTTTGCATTACCTGATGGTTATCAGGCCAAGCGTAAAAATGCATCGGGTATTGAGTATAGTGTATGGGGCACTTATGAAGGTGAGAACAGAAGATCAGGAGCCCCGATCACTTTCTTTGTAAATAAAACAGCAGCTGATACTGGACGCAACAAATTGAGCGATACAGTAACCATGCGCATTTATGATGCGAACAATGTACTCGTAAGAACTCTTACTGCTAAAGCGGATACCGGATTGAACCGTTACTACTGGGGCATGGAAGGAAGAGGTGTGAGAATACCCGGTGGTGGAGGTTTTGGTGGTAGAGGCGGCGGTGGCGGACGTTTTGGTGGTGGCGGTGGAGCTACTGCAGAACCTGCAGGATTACCTGTTGATCCGGGAACTTACAAAGTGGTGATGAATCTTGGAAGAAATATCAGTGATAGTACCACAATTGTAGTGAATGATGATCCATATGCACCAACACCAAAAGCAGTACGTGATGCATTACGCAAAGCGGTAGATCGCTTGAATAAGAGTTCGATCAGACTGGGTACATTGAATGAGCGTTTCAGTGATGCAGAAGGCATCATGAATAAAGTAGAAACAGCTTTGCGTGATATCGATGCGAAACAAGCAGATACGATCCGCAAAACCATGAAGCCCATTCGTGAAGAAATACAAGCCATTCGTGAAATACTGAATGGTAAACCACAAACCAAGCAGGGCTATGGTAATATACCACAGGTAACCATCAATGGCTATCTGAATGAAGCGCGTTCAAACATCACCGGTAAAACAATAGTACCGGGTGAGCAGGAAGAAAGACTGATGAAAACAGCGGAAGATAAAATCTCAGAAGTCATCACCCGCGCTAATGCATTGTTTGATAATCAATGGAAAGCATTTAGAGCAGTGGCAGATAAGATTGAGTTGAAGTTGTTTAAGGATTATAAGGCGATCGAGTAAAAGCTATTTGATTGATAGTAAAAGGGCTGCAAAGAACTGCAGCCCTTTTTTTGGGTGTGATTCAATCCTCTTGCAAGTGCCAATCAAATTAATTATATTTGGTATATGGAAAATGAAAGTGAAAAGAAAAACATAAAAAACGTTTTTGCAATTAAAAAACTGTTAGCTGTGGGAATGGCTCTTGGAAGTGTAGTGTTTACAAAATCGAAGACCGGTTTTCCAAAGGAAGAAGAAGGCGCTGTTGTGGAACGTGAAGAACAACAGCCGATTGATTTAGATGATTCAAAAGCCGTAGCCAAAGCGGCGAAACTCGCTACTCGTAATGCGTACCTTAATGCGCGAAAAAATAAGATACCTATGATAATGATGAAGGATGACAAGTTGATTCAAATCGATGAAAATGGTGTCGAAACCATCATAGGCGAAAATGAAAATTAGCCTGCAAAACGATCTCTAGAAGAAATAAAGAAACATTGATATGAGTTCAAAAGCGCTAAACGTTTTTGCAGGTCCGAATGGTTCGGGAAAATCAACGATCTATTCACAAATGAATAATAATACAAGTACCAGCATTTATGTTAATGCAGATGATATCGAATCAGAATTAATCTCAAGCGCTTGTATCTCTTTTGATAAATACGAAATCTCAATTACGGATGTAATACTCAAACAGTATTATGAAAAATCTAAACAAATAATTCAGGAAAGAAACGAAACAGATTTATGGGAGCTGATTTCTTTAGAAAATAATGTTTTGTTTATTAAAGAAAACAAAAACATTAAAGGGTCTTATTTGGCGGGTGGCATTGCTTCTCTGATAAGAACTCAACTACTTCAAAACGGCTTTTCTTTTAGTTTTGAAACAGTAATGAGTAATCCTGACAAAGTACAGTTTATGAAACATGCACTTAATTTGGGTTATAAGGTTCGCCTTTTTTTCATAGCTACAAATAGTCCAGAAGTAAATACGAGCAGGGTAAGCGAAAGAGTAAGGCTTGGCGGACATGATGTACCTGCTGATACAATCACTCGTAGATATCATAAGACCATGAATAATCTATATGATGCAATAAAAAATTCTAGCAAATCAATGTTGTTTGATAATTAATATATAGAATCTTATTTATTCGCTGAGATAATAAACGGGGAAAAAGTAGAATATGAAAAAAATACAGTCGCCCCAAAATGGTTTCATACTTATTATCTAGACAAAATAAACAAAACATAACATTTCGAAATCACATTTTTAGATACCCATGGAAGTCATTAATGATCGAGAACTTTTGGTTAGGATGAAAAATACGACAAACATAAAACTTCCGTTAACTGAAATAGAGAAAGCTTATTTGCGAAAGCATAAAATCAAAATTGCCAATATTCTCGATTTCGCACCCGACGAATTGGAAGTGTTATTAAACGCTACCAATGAACGAGCCAAAGAAATTTATGCGTTAGCAGAATTTCAAACGGTTCCTTCAATCGGAATAAAGTTTGCTGAAGACCTTGTGTTTTTGGGTTATTATTCCCTCAAGGAGCTCAAACAAAAAGACGGCGCTCAACTCACAGACGAATACGAACAGAAAAAAGGGTATTGGGTTGACCCTTGTGTGGAAGACCAATTTAGATTGGTCGTGAACTTTGCAAACACACATGACATGCAAAAAAAATGGTGGGACTTTACAGAAGAACGAAAAAAGTTTCGCGCTGAAAAGGGTTATCCAAAAACCAGACCTCAAAAAGCGTGGTTTGATCGATAACTTTCCAAAAGTTACTTAGTATGATATAAAGCCGCAGATTCGCAGATTTTAGTTGAATTAATCTGCGAATCTGCGGCTTTATCATTCTCATGTCACCCAACCGTCAATTTCTCTTCGATATTCATAATTCATTATTCTACATTCAATATTTCCCTCATTCTCCATTGGAAAAACTTAATTTTGCCGCCGGAACAAAACCTTTAGTATGAGTACGCCGAAACTGAGTCATTTAGCAGAAACCTTATCGGGCAGTGAGATCGTGAAACTGGGTAATGCCATCAGTGAGCGTATTCGCAATGGTGAAAAGATCTATAACCTCACTATTGGTGATTTTGATCCTTCTGTATTCCCTATTCCTACAGAGTTGGAAGAACTCATTATCGATTCTTATCGCAAAAGAAATACCAGCTATCCTGCAGCAGAAGGCGTGTTGGATCTGCGTAAGTCTGTAGCAGCATTCATTCAAGAATGGGAAGGCTTAAGTTTTGAACCCAATGAAATTCAAATAGCAGCCGGTGGTCGTCCGTTGATCTATACTTTGTTCAAAGCCATCGTTGACAAAGGCGATAAAGTGATCTATGGTGTTCCTTCCTGGAATAACAATCATTATACACACTTGACCGATGCAGTGCATTGTGTGGTTGAGTGTACTGTAGAGAATGATTTCATGCCTACTGTAGAAGACATCAAAAAAAATATCAGTGGCGCTACACTTATTTGTATTTGTACACCACAAAATCCTACAGGCACCACACTCAAAAAAGAAAGTCTGGAAGCTATTTGTGATCTGATATTGGAAGAGAATGCAAAAAGAGGGGAAGGTGAAAAGAAATGTTATTTGATGTTTGATCAAATGTACTGGACACTCACCTATGGCACTACTGTTCACTACAATCCACTGCACTTAAGACCTGCGATGAAAGACTACACCATTTTCATTGATGGTATCTCTAAAGTATTTGCTGCTACCGGTGTACGTGTAGGATGGGCATTGGGTCCTAGCACAGTGATTGCTAAGATGAAAGCGATTTTAAGTCATGTAGGTGCCTGGGCACCCATGGCAGAACAGAAAGCTGTGGCTCAATATTTATTGCAGAAAGAAAATATTCAACGCTACCTCACCCATTTCAAATCAGAAGTGGAATTGCGTTTGAGAAATATTCATGATGGTTTTATTGCCCTCAAACAAAAAGGCTATCCTGTTGATGCCGTTGCACCACAAGCGGCCATCTATCTCACCATCAAAATAGACCTGGTAGGTAAAACCACAGCCGACGGAAAAAAACTTGAAACACAATCAGACGTAACGTCTTACATTCTTGCAGAAGCCAAACTAGCAGTGGTACCCTTCTCAGCCTTCGGCGCCGGAGCCAATAGTCCATGGTATCGTTTAAGTGTGGGTACGTGTAAGAAAGAAGAGATTGGGGAGATGTTGGAGAAGTTGGAAGGTGCTTTAGGGAAGCTGTTATGAGCCGCAGGCTACAAGCTTCATGCTGCAAGTATTTTTCTAATTAAACAACCGCTGATCTTGATATAGAAGCAAAAGCTCAAATCATCAGATATCAAACGTGAAGCTTGCGGCTTGTCGGTTGCAGCTTAATTTAGATTGTTCACAAACACAAAAGCCTTCAATCTTCTTTCATGCAAAATACTTTGCATCAGATGTGGCTTGCGGATGATTTTGCGTCGGTTGATGTCGAGGATCTCGTGGGAGGAGCAGAAATTATTCCAATTCTCAGCATGGTATAAAAGGGTATTCAACAGGCTCACCTGACGATCGAGTTCAGACTGTGTCATGTAATCATGCTTACAGAGCAGCCAGAGATCACGGTTCATGTCTTTCATACCTCAACGGTTTAACGAACATTGTTGGGACAGTTACAGCCCCCTCTGCCATTCCTTCCTTTCTGGAATATACCACAGGAACTGGCCATGGTAATAAGTAACAGCAGAACGAATATTTGGTTTATTTTGAGTTTCATAATGATCTAAAATACAGCTTTCGATCATATCATCATAAACCCATCAGCACTGCCTACCGATTTTAACATACAAAACGTACTCATCGCACCACTGGACTGGGGTCTTGGTCATGCTACACGTTGTATTCCATTGATCCGCGCTTTGAAAAATGCGGGTTACAAGGTTTTCATAGCTACCGATGGACCTCAACAAACCCTTTTAGAACAAGAGTTTCCTCATCATCGTTTTATCAAACTCCCCGGTTATCAGGTACGTTACAGTCGAACCAAAGGTTGGCTGCCTTTCAAAATAATGCAACAATTGCCTACCCTACTACGTATTGTTCAATGGGAACACCGCTGGTTGGATGATGCGATTGAACAATATGGTATCGATCTGGTGATATCGGATAACCGCTATGGACTATGGAGTAAAAAATGTCCATCGGTTTTTATTACCCATCAATTGAACATCAAAGCCCCTGCACTACTAGAGCCAATCATTCGTTGGCTTCATTATCGGTTTATCAATCGGTTTACCACTTGTTGGGTACCTGATCAGGAGCAAAGGGGTGGATTGGCAGGAACACTTTCACACCCTAGTAAGCAACCAGCCATTCCGGTTACTTATATGGGATTACTGTCGCGTTTCGAGCAAGGAAATCATGCCGACCAACAAGCAATCACTATTTTACTATCCGGTCCTGAACCGCAAAGAACCATATTGGAAGAAAAAATAGTATCGCAATTGTCAACATTCACAAAACCGGTAGTATTGGTAAGAGGATTACCTGCAGATACTTCTTCAATCAATGTACCACCGCATGTGAAACTGGTGAACCATCTTTCGGCAGCCAATTTGCAGGAACAATTATTGAAAACTAAACTGGTGATTGCCAGAAGTGGTTATAGTAGTTTGATGGATTTTTCGCGCTTACGATGCAAGACCCTCTTAATACCCACACCCGGACAAACAGAGCAAGAATACTTAGCGAAGCGATGTGCAGAAAAGGGTTATGCAATGTATGTTGATCAATCTAAACTGAACTTAAATGATGTATTAACAAAAGCAGATCAATCGAATGCTGTTTTTCCTTCTTTTCAATTTTTTGAAGATGCAGACTTACAAAGACTCATGACAACAGTATCTGTAAAAGCTTCTTCTTAAATCGACCTCGCCTCTCTTATTTTTGCAAAGCAATGAATAGAACCACCAAAGCACATCTCGCTGTATTAGCCGCCAACTTTATTTTTGGAGCGGGTTATGCTGTGGTGAAGACCATTACACCTGCATTCATTGCTCCCTTTGCTTTGAATGTGGTACGGGTACTATCCAGTTTATTATTATTCTGGTTACTTTTTTTGATGAAACCCAGTAATGTGGGATTTGAAAGAAAGCATCTTCCTCGTTTTTTATTGTGTGCGCTAACAGGTGTAGCGATCAATCAATTACTTTTCATCAAGGGATTATCGTTAACAACAGCGATCCATAGTTCTTTATTATCACTGGGTACACCCATTTTTATAACTATTATAGCAGCATGGTTACTCAAAGAAAAACTGACGCTTTATAAAATTGCCGGACTTGCATTAGGTATCGGCGGTGCTACCATGTTGATACTGATGAAAGATAATAGTACGACTGGAAAAGATATGTTACTAGGCGATATCCTGATCATTATCAATGCCATTTCATATGCATTTTACCTGGTGTTGGTGCGTCCGTTAATGGAGCATTATAAACCGATACATGTATTGCGCTGGGTCTTTACATTTGGTACATTCATGATTCTTCCTTTCGGACTCGAACAATTCATCGATACCAATTGGGCTGCTTTTGGCACTACACAATGGGTCGCCTTGGCGTTTGTGGCTTTGTTCGTTACTTTTTTTGCTTACCTCTTCAATGTATACGGACTTTCAGTGATCGGTTCATCTGCAACGGGGTCCTATATCTATACCCAACCCGTCTTCGCTGCCATTATTGCGATGGTATTTATGGGAGAACATTTTACTATCACAAAAGCACTGGCAGCCATCTGTATTTTTAGTGGGGTGTACTTAGTGAATCTTCGGAAGAAGAATCTGTGATTTTTTATCCAAAGGACTCCAGTAGAGATTTTGAGAAGAATTAAAAAGTCAAAAGTAAAAAGTCAAAAAATCAAGAAATCAAAGATCAAAGATCATTCTTCGGGTAATCGAAGAACCAAAATTCCTTTTCTCCATCTCTAAACGAACGCCATTCCTTGATCTCTGTTTTGATAGCAAAGATGCCACAAGTGGGCATGTTATCAATACGGGTGTTGGTGAGACTGTTTATAAAATCAGTGATACCCGGATTGTGTGAAAACAGAGCAACAGTGTTACTGTTATCAGGCAACTTGGTGATGACTTGATAAAAAATTTCTTCCGGTGCATGGTATAATTCGGGGAACAAAAGAATGTCTTTCTTGTTTTTACCATACGCTTCTGCGAAATACACAGCAGTAGTCAGTGCACGATTGGCGGTGCTGGATGCAAAACATTGAATGCCCACACCTCGCTTCATCATTCTTTCAGCCATCGCCGGAGCATCGCGGTGCCCGCGATCGTTCAGCGGACGTTCAAAATCGCCTTGAAAGGCATTGGCCCAACTGCTTTTGGCATGTCTGATCACAAGAAGTTCTTTCATGCTGAAAAGTTACAATAAAGTCCACTTACATTTGTATCCATGCCCGTAACCCGACTGCTCATAGAAGATTTTATTGGATTGTCTAAGCAGTATCCTGTCTTTGATGTAAGAAGCGAAGGGGAATACCAGCATGCCCATTTTCCGAATGCATATAGCCTTCCTTTATTTAACAACGAAGAACGAAAAGTAGTAGGTACCGCATACAAACAAGAGAGTAAACAGAAAGCCATTAAATTAGGATTGGAATATTTTGGTCCGAAAATGGTGAAGATGGTGGAGGAAGTGGAGAGAGTGGTTGGTGGTGGACAGTTGACAGTTGACAGTAAGTCGAATGGGAAGAAAGAGACTAAGCCGATAGAGATAGCAGATAAAGTGGTGCTGGTATATTGTTGGCGAGGGGGAATGCGGAGTGCGGGCGTGGCTTGGTTGTTGGATTTGTATGGATTTAAAGTGTATACCTTGGTTGGTGGATATAAATCGTATCGCAATTGGGTATTGAGACAGTTTGAAAAAGAATATCCATTCAAGATCATTGGTGGGTATACAGGTAGTGGCAAAACAGAAGTACTACATGCACTTGCACAACAAGGAGAAACAGTGATTGATTTGGAAGGACTGGCCTGTCACAAAGGTTCTGCTTTTGGTAATCTTGGACAACCACAACAACCCAAACAGGAAATGTTTGAAAATCTTTTGGCCAATGCTTTAACCAACGCATCTGAAACCAATAAAACCATTTGGCTGGAAGATGAAAGTCAGCGTATCGGTGAAGTGAATATTCCCATTTCAATTTTTAAGTATATGCGTACTTGTCGTGTATACTTTTTAGATATTCCTTTTGAAGAGCGATTGAATTATATCGTAAAAGGATATGGAAGTTTTGATAAGGAAAAGCTGATCAATGCTACTGAGCGCATCAAAAAAAGGTTGGGTGGATTGGAAACCCAAAATGCAGTAAGTTATTTGATGGAAGATGATTTTCAAAGCGCTTTCGGAATACTCCTACATTATTACGATCGTCTTTATGCGAAGAGTATGAATAATATGCGTGAAAATCCGGAAATGCTTTTTGAAAAAATACCTATATCAGAAGCTCAACATACTGAAAAAGCTAATCGTATAATGATTGCTGCAAAAAAGGAAACAATTGTACTAAAAGGCTTTTAGTTTTTCTAGAAATGCATCTTTTCTTCTGCTCGAAACATCAATCTCCTTACCATCAGTAAGGGTTACAATACCTGTTTTTCCTTTGTTATAAGACTTAACATAAAACATATTAATTAGGTGTGAATTATGTACACGAAAGAATCCGAAAGGGTGTAGCATATCTTCATATTCTTTTAATGTTTTTGCTACTGTGATTTTTTGTTTATCGATAAGAAACATGGTCGTATAATTCACGTTACTCTCGCAACGAATAATTTCTGCTACCCTAATAAAATGATAACCGGATACAGTAGGAATAGCGATTCTTTTTTCTTGGCTTTCTTTTGCAGATAAATTATATAACAGCGTATCAAATTTCTTAACAATATCTTCTTTGGCTAGTTTTTGAGCAAGCTTTTCAAGCGACTTGTTTAAGTCCTCAATATCAATGGGTTTCAGTAAATAATCTACTGCAGAACATTTAAAAGCCAGCACAGCATATTGATCGTATGCCGTAGTGAATATTACGTCAAAATCAATTTTATCAAAATGCTTTAATACATCAAACCCATTTTTGGCACCAATCTGAATATCAAGGAAAACCAGGTCAGGTTTAAGTGCTTCAATGCCTTTAATGCCGCTTTCTACAGATTGAAATGCATCCAATACTGAGATTTGATTTTGATGATAATTTGAGATCAAACTTTTAAGTCTATTGATACAGTGCATTTCATCATCAATAATGATTGTTTTTATCATAGTGCCATTCATTTGATCAATGGTATTCTAATAGCGAACATGATTCCTCTGGCAAAATTCCGGTACTGAAAATAGCCGGAAGGCAAAAATAGACCCCGATAGCAAGCGCGAATACGTTCTTTAGAAATAGAAATCCCTAAGGATTTTTTTTGCTTTTGAGTCAATATATTATTTGGATGATACCCGGGTCCATTATCATATATACGATATTCCAATTGTTTTCCTTTTTGCGCCACAGCGATAGAAATCTTTCCATCCGGAACTTTCGATACAGCATGCCAAATACTATTTTCTATAAATGGTTGTAATATCATCGGCGGCACCATAATCTGATCAAGGGAAAGATCCTCTTCTACCTGTATTTCATAAGTGAAATTCTGTCTTAATCTGGATGCTTCAAGCTTTAAGTATAATTCGAGATTACAAAGCTCTTCTTTTAATGAGATTTGTTTTTTTGTACTGTTTTCGAGCGTACTACGCATAAGCTTTGAAAAGCTAGACAAGTACTGGTCTGCATGTACCGCGTCATTTTGTTGAACAAAATCGCCAATTGAGTTGAGTGCGTTGAATAGAAAATGGGGATTTATTTGCAATCTTAAAATTTGCTCCTGCTGTTGTTCAAGCTTGTTGTTCAGTTGAGTTAAAAAATAGGTAGTAATGATAATACAGGTAACAGCACAAGCCAATAATTGCAGTAAACAAGGAATGCCACTTTGATGTGATGCAATGAAGGCACTGCCAGTGATACAAAGCAAAATCGTTGCTGTAATACCCAAAAAGTAGCGGTTCATAAGTGTAGTTTCGGGAATAAAACTAAAGAACCGAGTTTTGTTCATTGTCCCCTAAGGGGGGACAGTAAGCAAAACTCAGTTCTAAAAATGTTCTGAACCGATACAAAATTGGATGTTTATGCTAGTTTATATCCTAAAATACCCATTAGGGTTTTCATTTGAGCATCTGTAAGTAGGTTATATTCACTGGCATTTAAATAAGCACTCATAACCTCAAGTTCTTTCTTTTTCTCTGTCGCAATAATTGGATCTGACCATTTAAAATTAATGTAATGATCAATAAAATTAATAATATCCTGCCTTCTTTTCATTTCCCAACCTTTAATAAGCATATTGATGATATTACGTTTAGTAACGGGTATGATAAACTTGAATGCATAATCTGGATATTCGGGATTATTAATAATAAAAAATTTTTTATATGGGTCACCTGTATTTAGATTATTAACCTTTTGATCGTGAATGTTCACAGCAAAAGGTGCTTTAACTATATGAGGAGGTCTTTCATCAACAGCTTGATAAGTATGTTGTTTTGATAGAGTTCTTTTTCTAAGATCTTCCTTAGTCATTTTTAAGAACTCATCTAGATCTTCTCCTTTCGGTATTGTAATATTTGAACGAAGATTAAAATTACAGATATCAGAAAAAGTACTTGGATTTTCAACATTGATACGTATCTCCATTTTCTTTGTAGTCTTAATTTTTTTAAATGTATTATCAATTATGTGTAAGAGATCTATTAAGGGTTTAGATGGCTTTTTAATTTGGCGTTCGATCGAATCTAATTCTAAACCATCAATTTGTCCTTCTGCTTCGACAATGTATTTCAGATAATACCAAATAAATTTAATATACATGGTGAGACGATTATATCTATAATGTTTATCCTCTCTGTATTTTTTTTGTATTGCAGGAAATGCAGTACCTACATAAATGGTTTCTTTGCTTCCTTTGACCTTTCTTTTATGAAAGCTTGTAAATAAAAAGCCAATAACTGTTGTTGGTTCTAATACATCATACATATAGCGTATATCTGCACGTATGAACCCATCGGAATAAAAATCAATGAAGACCTCTTCTGTAAAATCAGGAACTGCAATATCTTTCATTGATTGAAAAATGGCTTTCATTTTACTGGAAAGTTTGCGTTTTTCATTTTTAGTAGAGACTTTATTACTATTTGAATCATAAAAGCCATCTCCAAATACTGAAATCGTTTTTGAGTAGATAATTTTTTCGTCCATAAGATGTTATTTAAAAATTTATAAAAGTCCTTGTTGTTTTAAAACAATAGCCACCTGTTTAGCATTAGAAAACTTATTCGAGAAAAGGTGATTGGCTTTTTCTAGAATTCTTTTGTGATAAGTAATTACAGAGCTTTCCTGTATTTTAAAAGCTTTGGCAATGTCTGCCACAGATAGCTGATCGTGGTATGCATATTTTCGCAGAATACGCAGCTCCTGAAAACTGAAGAGGTTTTTTTCCTGAAAAATCCGCTGTGTTCTTTCTAAAAAATCTTGTAGCCATTGCAATTCTTCCCCCTGGTCATTAGTAGCCCGTACAGAAAAGGGTTCTCCATTATACGCACCTACGACTGTAAATTCATTGATATATTCCAGTAATTGATTTTTATCGTTATACTGAAAAATGCATGCTAGTCTTTTGCATAGAATATAATGTCCATCCTTGTGTTGTAATGCAGCGCTGGTGATATAGCGATGTTTCATGAACTCAATGTTCCAATCGCCACTCATCAGGCCTTCAATAAGGGTGGTAGACGTAATATTATGAGCTGCAACATGTGCAGGATGAATAAGTTTTAAGTAGGTATAAAAGTCAAAGTCTTTGTCTTTATATCCCAACCAGCGCTCAACGCCATGCTGATGCTGCAATTCCATCGTGTGCAGGTTTACTACAAAAAAGAAACGCTCATATTGAATGGTTTCTTTGAGGTGTTCAAGTTCAGCCATCTGTTCCTCTTCAGGTACCATTTTTTTATAAGTTGGTTGAGGAAGTAACCTGGCTGATTGTTGACGGTAAGTTTCAAGTAATTCTTTTGCAGATTGAATTTTAGACATATACAGGGTTATTCAGAAATGAGCTAATAATAGAAGTGTAATTATTATGGTTTAATAATGATTGCACATAGTTCCTCCACATGATTCAAAACCGGAATCAATAAAAGGATTTATAACAGCTATGCGATATTGAAAAATCTAAAATGGGGGAAACCTAAAATAGTATAAAAATTTTATATAAACAAGAGGTATCAAATAATAAATCTAGTCCAACAAATAATCAATGCACTTTTTAAATATCTGGTACCAGAAATAGGTTTGTAATAATCAACAAGATTATCTACCATAAACCATCAGTTATGAAACCAACATCACTACTACTATTTTTTTTCTTGCTAACCCAAATGAGCTGGTCTCAAAAAGTAGAGTTTGAAAAAATAAAAGAACAATGTCAAGGCCTCCCTTACGATAAAAGAGTAAGACTTTCAGTTTCTACTTTCAACTCTGCTACTCCAAAAGCGACCGGTCAATTTGGTGATGAACTATCACAGATGTTGAGTAATGCTTTACAAAATGTGAATTGCTTTAATGTACTATTGAGTGTTAAAGACTCAAAAGATCTGACAGATGAGATTGTGTTTTCACAAACAGGTAATACGGCACTGGGCTCTGGACCTCAAACCGGTAAAATGAAAGGTCCGCAAGTAATAGTAATGGGCAAGGTAACAGAGTTTGCCGAAGGAGAAGTGAGTGGAGGTGCTTTCGGTATAAAAGTAGGTGGGAATAAAGCTAAAATTGGATTTATCATTCAGCTTGTTAATGCTGAAACCAGAGAGATTATTGAGTCTAAATCAATAAACGTTGAAGGGAAATCCAATGGCTTTAGAGGTCTTAAATTCATTGGTTTGGAAACAGCGGGTTCAACAGCGAATAATAAAGCGCTTTCTGATGCTTGTGAAAAGGGTATTATACAAGCCGTAGAATTTATCGCTGCCAATAAAAACAAAATGCCACTCCCGGAAGCATCTGTTGAAACAGCTTCAAAAGTTTATTCGGCCGCTAATTGTTCCATTCTAAAAGGAGATTATGTACCCAAAATCATGGTGATACTTCCTGAGTTTCATATTACAGAACGTATTCCCGATCCTGCTGCCGAAACGGAAATCAATCGGAAGTTAATTGAAGCAGGTTTCAAAGTGGTAGATGCGGCAATGTATGCCACTATTAAAAATGGTGCAAAGTTTATTAATGCAGCAAAAGATCCAAAGCTTGCTATTTCATTGGGTAAAGAGTTCGGAGCAGATATAGTTGTTTATGGAGAAGCTTTTAGCCAGCGCACAGGAACTCAAGGAACACAAGTTACCTGCCGAGCAAGAGTTGAAATCAAAGCTGTTAGAACAGACGACGCTACAATATTGGTTTCAAATGGACTAGAAGCGGGAGCATTAGATAATGCGGAGTTTGTAGCTGCAAAATCGGCACTTAGAAATGCAGGAACATTGGTGTCCAACTATATGCTTGAACAATTTTGTTCTAAAGGAATAGTATTTTCTCAACCCATCACGAAAGAAATAACTGGAGCGACTTCTGATGGAGTAACTATCACTGTTAAAAATGCGGATTATACAAAATTCAAAACATTAACAGATCTTATTGCTACTAAAGGAAAAATTGCTGATAAAACACTTACACAGGGCACAGGAACGGTATTACTACAAACTAAAATTAGTGCAGATGCTATAGCAGATCTGATCAGTCAGCGACTGGGAACTAAATACACTATTCAAGAATTATCATCTAATTCAATTGTATTAATTGCTAAGTAATGAAAAAAAGAAATATACAGTTTCTACTGTTATGGCTAATAGTTATTACAGGGTGCCAACTACAACAAGGGGAGAACCAAAAAAAAGACAAGACCACAGAATCATCAGACAACGTGGTCTTGTCGCCTGGGGCAAGCCTTCTTTTTAAAGATGTAACCAGTTTATTAACTGCCCGACAAAAAAATGAAATCTTTAATCAGACCACCTTTCTTCTAACAAAACAGGGAGACGGTTTTTATTTCGAGGGGGGAGAAGATTTTCCCTTCCTTGCTTCTGTTTTTCCTGTTGATCTAAATAAAGATGGTGTTGAAGAAATTTTTATTTTATGGGGAAACATGTTTACCTCGGGTAATGCAGGAAATAATGTAAGTCTGTATATTCAAAACAACAAAGGTAAATATACAGATCAGTTAGGTGTTCAAGGACAAATGCCATTGCTCGTAGAAGATCCTTCTAAATCTTATCCCGATCTTATTATTCCCGAACCAGGATCATCCTTTCCCTTATGGGGTTGGAGAAATGACGAATATGTAAATGTTGCACAAATTGCTGAAAATATACTGGCAAACTATAAAACAATCAATAGTGTCGATTTAAGTGAACAGTATGTAAAGTCGTTGAAAGGGAATCAAAAATAAGAACAATAACCCGTTCTAATTGTACCAGCTTATTACCATACAATAGTATGCAACAAGCTGTTTTTTTAATAATGTATTGTATAAAATGAATTTCCATAAACGATATAAATGACATCACCTCATACCCATATTCATATTGTGTGTTAAAGTTGTGCAGATAAAAAGAGGAGGTTTCAAAAGTAAAACGAAGGTTTGAGAATCGATAAATGAAAAATTTCTGCATCAAGCTGCCTGAATAAAAAGAGGGTGTATCAAACTTTTGATACACCCTCTTTTTATTTGTATTTTTATATGCCATCCTAAAATGGAATTTTGTCTAAGATATCATCCTTGGTAACACTCATAGTAAGCCTCATTAGTTTTCCTTGGATCTCTTCCAGCTTTTCATATTGTTCATCAGTAAGATCTTTCTTTTCAAGTTTTAGACCCTCATATTTCTTGGAAATGGCTTCATATTCTTTCTTAAAGCGGGTAAGATCCTCTTTTTCAGGTTTTTTGTCTTTGAACTTTGATTCCCAAGAGGTAACAAATGATTCCATGTCGGCAATAGCATTGTTGACAGGATCACCACTATTACATGCAAAAAGAGCAATGGTAAATAGAGTTGCTAATGTTAGAGTTTTGATTTTCATGATCTTATATTAATAGGTGAATAAATAACTAGTTGAATAGGCCCTCAGCAATTTTTGTGGTGATATAAAAGGAAATAAGAATGGTTATTGGTGATAAATACCATGCGTACGCATCTTTAGTTCCGGCTGATTTCAGTGATTGTTGAACGATGTTGAGCAAAAAGAGAAATACATACAGCATTACTAGAGCCGCAATCATACCAACATTCTGGAACGAGCTTATGGCCTCGAATGACGAAGAGATACGGTCGAGTTGAAGACTGTCTTTAGCGAATAGTTGAAGTACAAAAATAAAAATCAGTAAAAGCGATAATGGGATACCGCAGATAGCTCCGGTAAGTAATTCATTCTTAAATATGGGTTTTCCCGAAATAGATTTTATGCCAAATACGATCAGACTAATTACCAGCATGAGTAATAAAATTGTAAGCCCAACTTTGAACATCTTACCAAACCCCACATATTCTCTCATCTCACCTATCATGATGTAAGGGAGAATGATGTATAGTACCATTGTGCTTGCCATTAAAATTATCGCATTGAAATATGACGATTCATTTTTTTCAGATAGAATAGTCTGTGTACCATTGATGGGCTCATAAAAGAATTTTTTTAGAAGCGCCGGTAGGCCTTGTTTATAAAATCTGGCAATTTTCTCTTTATCAAAACTGCCATTTGTTGTTTGGGCCTCCTGCAGAGGAAGCATTTCCGGTTGTTGTTGATTTTCCATTTTTGTAGTTTTTAATTTGATAGTTTGTGTGATTATTGATTATTGAAAGGAGATTTTTTATCGGTTGAACCTGAACTATCTTCATTGAGTGGATATCCGGGTATTTCAGATGATGATATAATGTTGATGTGTAATTGTCTAGGCGATTCTTGTTGAAACCGCTGATTATTAGACTGTTGAATAAAGCTGATACAAGCCGCCAAAGCAAAATGAATCACCGATACCCAATACCCCCATGTAAAATGTAAGATTACTACGTTGTTTGTAGGGCCTGTAATGCTGTTAGAAGCACTGCTTTGTAGTAAGATCAATCCTGTAAAACCCGCTAATCCAAAAAGAAAGCCGTATCCCCTTTCTTGCTTACTGTATAAATACATACACATGCCCCCCAATGCAGCGCTTAAAGAAACTATGATCCAGATGTTCGGTATTTCTAATGGGCGAACATTATTTGAGTGATTGTATAAAAAATCTAATCCTGTTAATGTAGATGCACCATTAGAACTTGTTGCGTATTCGGTAAATACGCCTAAATGAAAGAGTAGAATACTAGAAAACAATAATAATATAATGAGTCGCGAATGATTCTTTTTGGTAGGAACATACTGCATAAATACAAGGTAGTTGCATAGCTAGAGTACAGCAATGGGTGTTTATTAAATGACCCTTATGATTGATTAAATGCGAGACTTGATAGATATACTGTTTCTCCGTAGAAATACCAACTTATTTGCTATTACTTTAACCAACTATGCGATACATATTCACCCTACTATTCCTGATTCACTACCATAATATTCATGCCCAAGATCTTGGTAGACAAAAAATTGGTAGTGAAACAAAGCAGCTCAAGCAAGACGATACGCTTGAGATCAAAAAACTGGTATCAATAGCAGAAAAAAATACTGAGACGAATAAGGATGCAGCTCTACAAGCCATTAATAGAGCTATTTCAATGCTTGGTCGGATAAGATATCCTTCTTTTTCAGGTCTATGTTATAAAACAAAGGCTGATATATTTTATTACTATAGTATTTATGATTCAGCGGTAGTATGGTATGTTCAAAGTATTCAACAATATCAGATCGCAAAAGATAAAAAAAGAGAAAGTTTATCGATGCAATATTATGGAGTTTCACTTGTTTATCTGAATAAAACAGATTCTGCACGAAAAGTGATTTTACAATCCGCTAAAAATTTTGAAGAACTTAAAGAGCATGCTTTCGCTGCGAAATCGTATCGTATTCTAGGTATTATAGAACAAAATGAATCGAAACTCACAAAAGCGTATGAATATTTTAATAAGTCAAATAAATGGGCACAGCAGAGTAATGATACTGCTATACAGATGACTATATTGAGCGATTTTGGAGCCCTCTATTTTTTAGTTTCAGATTTTGATCGTTCGATTCAATATCGACTTGCTTCTTTAAAGCTTGCAGAAGCCGTAAGAGACAGCAATATGATATCCTTATTATACAATGCTGTAGGTATTATTTATAAAAACCAGAATAATATTATAAAAGCAGAAGAGTACTATTTAAAAGCATTACAATATACACGTCTTGGGAAAAATGAAATTACCACTTATTACCATGCTAATACATGGGCTACTCTAGCTAATATTTATAATACGAAAAAAGAATATAAAAAAGCGGATTCATTATATGATAGTGCCTTGCAAATTTTTCGAAGACAAAACGAGTGGCAAGATATATCTAGAGTACTAGTTAACAAAAGTGGGAATTTATTAGATGCTGGAAAAAAGAAAGAAGCCTACCTCATGATTACGGAATTGATTAAACTAGCCAGTGAGCAATCTATCAATCGATCATTGGCATACGGCAGGGTAAAGAAGGCAGAAATTATGATATCTCTAAACCCTAGCGAAGCTTTATCTATCACCGGCTATCCAGATCCTTTAAAAAGAGCGGAGGCGCTCTGTATAGAAGCAATGGAATATTTTCAATCTGCAAAAGACATCGTTGGTGAATCAGAGTGTTATAATCAATTGATTTCTTTGTATAAAAAACAAAAAAATTATTATCAACTTTCGGCTATTCAAGAGAAACTCATTATGCTAAAAGACTCTTTACAGGCTGAAGATAAAAGATCAGAAGTTGTTAGAAAAGAGATGGAATATTTTGCTGAAAAAGATCGAGAAGCCATTTCAAAAGATATTCTAAAAGAAAAAGCAGCAAGAAAAAACATCCTAGTAATAGCAATTATAGCAATAAGTAGTTTAAGTGTTATACTATTAATTTATAAGCGTAAAAGAGATATTCTACAACAAAAAATTGAGTTTGAAAACAAAGTAGCTATGGCTGATATAGAAATGAGGATACTGAGGCTACAAATGAATCCTCATTTTATTTTTAATGCTTTAAATTCTATTTCTCATTATATCCAAATGAATGAAAAAGATAAAGCTGATTATTATTTAACCAGATTTGCAAAACTAATACGTGCAACTCTTGAGAATTCAGAATTTAGAGAGATCCCTTTATCTAAAGAATTAGAGATGTTGAAAATGTATATGGATATTGAGTCGCAAAGAATGGCTTATAACTTTAACTATCAAATACAAGTACATCCAGATATAGATCCGGAGCAGACAATGATTCCTCCATTAATTCTTCAGCCCTTTGTTGAAAATAGTATTTGGCATGGAATAGCTTCTTATTCTTCGGGAGGTATGATTCGCATTGAAATATCTCATACAAATGAGTTTTTAAATTGCATTGTTGAAGATAATGGTGTTGGTTTTAACAAGCAAAGTTCTGATCAGTCAATCCGCCGTTCATTGGGAATGAAAATTACACGAGAACGAATTCTACTTTTAAATAAGATGAAAAAGGCAAATGCAACAATCAATATTATTGATATGGAAAAAGGGGCTAGAATTGAATTGAAGTTACCATATGAAACCGGGGATGTATAAGTAGCCATTTCTCAAAAAATTCCATTTTTTATTGTCACTATGCTGAAATAAATCATCACTAGTACTACCATCCAACCACTTATACTTAACCATTGTGAGTGCTTATAACCCATTATTGGTTTACGTTTTATCACAATAAGCATTACCGCTAAGGCAACAGGAAGTATCAATCCGTTCAAAGCCCCTACTGTTACTAAAATACTCACTGGATTATCTATGCTTATATAAATCATTGTAGAGGAAACAATAAATACACTGATCAGTACCCGATAATTTTTCTCAATCCAAGAATGAAAAGTCCTCAGAAAAGAAACAGAGGTATAAGCTGCCCCCACAACAGAAGTAATAGCAGCACACCACATCACCACACCAAAAAATCGATATCCCAACTCCCCCGCTGCAATTTTGAAAACGGAGGCCGGTGGATTTGTGCTATCAAGTAAATATCCTTTACTTACCACTCCCAGTACAGCCAGAAATAAAACAATACGCATTACTGCCGTCACACAAATTCCTGTTACCGCACTTTTGCTTACTTGTGGTAAGGAGCTTACACCGCTTAATCCTGCATCCAGTAAACGATGTCCACCTGCGAAACAAATATATCCACCAACAGTACCACCTACTAATGTTACGATGGCTTTGGCATTTATTTGTTCAGGAATAAAACTATGTTGTATAGCATCCATCACCGGTGGGGTAGAACTGATCGCTACATATAAAGTGAGTAGAATCATCAGTATGCCCAATACTTTGGTGAAACTATCCATCAGGCTACTGAATTCTTTCATCCAGAAAAGAAACAACGCAATGCCACAACTGATGAGGGCTCCTGTGGTATTGGGCAAACCCGTTAATACATTTAAACCTAAGCCACATCCACCAATATTACCGATGTTGAACGCGAGTCCACCCAGAACAATCAGCAACGACAAAACATAACCCAATCCCGGTACTACTTCATTCGCAATATCCTGCGCACGTTTACCGGTAACAGCGAGTATGCGCCAGATGTTGAGTTGAGCAATGATGTCTAGAAGAACAGAGATTAAGATCACAAAACCAAAACTAGCGAGTAGGCTTTGTGTAAATACAGTGGTTTGTGTCAGAAAGCCCGGACCAATTGCTGAAGTAGCCATCAAAAATGCTGCACCTGTGATAGCGCTGTTCTTCTTCAGTTGTTTCAACGCTTGAAAGATTGAAGGGTGATATGATGGTTGTGTAATAGTTGATGTAATTGTTTCGCAAAAACAATGGCATGTTCTCCATCCCCATGGATACAAATGGTATCTGCTTTTAATGGAACAATACTTCCGTCAACACTGGTCACTTGTTGTTCCTGGATCATTTGTAATACTTGTTTTTCCATTCTGCTTACATCACTGATCAGTGCATTTTTTTCTTTACGGGATATAAGGTTTCCATCCGAGGAATAGCTTCTATCAGCAAATACTTCATTGGCTGTTTGCAATCCAATGGATTCCGCTGCTTGAATACTCTTACTGCCACTGAGTCCGAACAGAATGAGGTTTTCATCAATGTCCTTTATGGCGTTGGCAATGGCGTTTGCCAAAGAGAGATCTCTTGCAGACATGTTGTACAAAGCACCATGCGGTTTTACGTGCTGCAATTTTCCGCCCATCGCAAAAACAAGATCCAGCATAATATAGATCTGCTCCGATACAATGGATACAATATCTTCTTCCGGAAAATCCATTTCTGTTCTACCGAAATTTTCTTTATCAGGGAAACCCGGATGTGCTCCGATGGCCACATCATGTTCAATTGCCAATGCAATGGTTCGACGCATGGTCTCTTCATCACCCGCATGAAAGCCACAGGCAATATTCGCACTGCTGATAAAAGGCATCAGTGCAGCATCATTCGGCATACCCTCGCCTAAGTCGCAGTTGATATCAACTACCATGATCTTTGATTTTTTGATCTTTGATTTCTTGATTTTACTAAGTATTGATCAATTTTTCCCAGATCAAAAAATCAAAAAATCACACTTCGTAATTTACAACCTGTTTCCAATTGTTTCAAATGTAATTCCTGCGCTTGTAATGCTTTGTGTGCTTCATGAAGAGAAACGCGCTTGAATTGAAAACTTTCTCCGGCATTGCGCTGTGCAAGTTTTGGAAGATCTGCAGTGATAATATGACCCATTCTTGGATAACCGCCTGTGGTCTGGTGGTCTGCCATTAAAATGATAAGTTGTCCACTAGGAAGTAATTGTATGGTGCCTCGTGTAACGGCAGTAGAAAGTATTTCGGTGTGGGTATTTGGGATAATGGAAGGTCCTACTAATCGATATCCCATTCTGTTACTGCTTTTGTCGATTATAAAAGTACTGTCGTCTACTAATGTTTGCATTGCATCATTCAATCGGCTGATTTCATGTCCTGCAGTATAACGAATGATTGTATCCTGATAATTTACGGGTGAGAGGGCGGTCCAAGAGAATATTTTATTTTCAGCAACCTGAAAATCATTGTTCTTGAAAGGAAGAATCATTTCATTTTGCAATTGTGTACCAATGGAAGTAAATCCAACGGGAGTAGCAGCACTGTTTAGCCAAAGAGCGCTTTGAACACCACCACGAACTGCAATATAAGCACGTGCTCCACGGATCTTTTGTTGAAAAGACAATTCTGTACCTGCTTTGATGGCAATACATCGATTGATCGGAACTGATAAATCACGATTTAATCTTGCATCAAAATCTGCGCCGCCAATGGCAATCAATGCATCTTCTTCAAACAAAAGAGTGGGAGCCGGAAAATGAATTTCCAAAACAGGTTCTTGAATAGCATTTCCTAGTAATGTATTGGCCATACGCATCGCTACAGAATCCATTACTCCGGATGGATGAATACCCAAGTGTTGGTATCCATACCTACCTTCATCTTGAATGGTATCGAGTATTCCTTTTTTGATAACGCGGATACTCATTGGACAGACCAGTTTTGAAATTCATTCCATGAAATCGGATAAAACTGAACCTGATCACCGGGTTCTAGTAAACAAGGTTTCACAGCGTTGGTATTAAAAATTGAAAGGGGGGTCCGACCGATTAACTGCCATCCGCCCGGAGATTCCATGGGGTAGATCCCTGTTTGATCTCCGGCAATGCCCACACTGCCGGCAGGAACTTTTTGTCGAGGTGATGTTAATCGCGGTGCGTTGATCTTTTCATCTACTTTACCCATGTAAGCAAAACCGGGTAAAAAGCCATTCATGAACACACGATAAGTAACAGATGAATGAAGTTGAATCAGTTCACTGGCAGTGATTTGTTTGATGGCTGCAAGTGATGCAAGATCAGGTGCACAACTGGTTTCATAACAAACTGGAATGCGAATGATGTTGTTTGTTTTTTTCTTGTGCGTAAATGTATTGGGAATCAATAATTCATCTACTAGCGATTGAATGGTATCAATAGGGTCTATTTTTCTGTTAAGAAAATACAAGGCATCATATACAAAAGTAATGGTAGTGTATGCGGGAATACAGTCTTTGATACCGGGCCAGGGAAAATTATTGTACCGATGAAACAATTGCAGTATGTATTCATTAACGGTGGTATCCATGCGATCACCGAATGAAAAAGTTAATGCATGGTCACCTACACTATAACAGTTATAAGGTAGTATACATGGATGACCAACATTGTTTTGACTCATTATTTAATACAGTGTGATTATTTCAATACAACGAATTCAATATAAACCCCCAGTAATATATGCCAGATAAGATAGTGTCCGTAACGGATCATCAGGGCACCCAAAAATCCCGCTTTTCTATATTGGTATGCTTGCCAGAGATTCATAGCAAAACCGGAACCGGTAGCATAGATCATGAACCAAATGTTACCTGAAGGCCATTGCTCAAGCGGTTCTCGAACAGCGGTGAGGATGGCTACTGACCAAAAAATGATGTCTCGGTATTTACCTTTAAGTAGCTTTTCTGAAACAAGCCAAAGTAATAATGTTATTGGAATAAGGCGATAAAATATTTCTATTTCCAGTGCTCCTGAGCTATATAATGATAATGAATACGGGAAAGGTTGTAAAAAGGGAGGCATTGTAGTATAAGGTTCCGGATGCATCAAAAAGCCAACAATAATCACATCAGGAATGGCAAAAAGAAAACCGATCAATAAAGGATACCAGATACGCTGTCTATTAGGAATGGAAGGATCATATAATTCAGGTAAACCCGCTTCTTTTTGTATAAGAATAAAAGGAAGACCAGCTAATAAAATAAGCCAACTGTTCCATTGCCAAACACGTATGCCATCCGTTGTTTCAGCAAGAGATTGACTCCACCATACTGTTATAGCAGCAATAGCCAATAGTAATATAAAGATGAGAACAGATCTTTTTTTATTCGGATTCATGAGAAAAGCAGTTCAGGGTGAGGATATTATTATAATAGATATAGTATTGATTATTGTCCTTGGTATTTTTTAGGCATCACAAGTTTGCTGTCTCCATCCCAATACACAGAAACGATATAAAACCTTTTCCCATCATTGAATAACTGAATGCTATTGATACCCTGTGCTTTCATGGGATTACCATTCACTGTATAATCAGATTTATAGGTAGAAAAAGCATGCGTTACTGCACCATAGCTCTCTGTAATGCGATTGAGTTCTGCCTCAATAAAACCAATCTCTTGTAATCTTTTTCCATTTCTTTCAATGTATTGTTCCGGCGTGATGGTACGTACTACTTTACCACTGTCTTTATGCACTGCTACTGTTATCATTCGTGCTTCTTTTGTAAAAAGATTTCTAAAGCGATCCCAGTCGCGGTTCTGTGTACTGGGTCCAGAAATCACATCATAGAGCGCTTTAATAATAGCATCTTCAGAACTCACATCATTTTGGTACTGACCAAATGAGTAAGTAGAAAGTAGGCAAGCAAAGGCAATGAATAATTTTTTCATACAGTGGTTTTAGTCGATCCAATTTAATACTTATTGGCTTCCTGATTTTGTTTAAAAATATGTTTTTAAAAATTTCACAACCTAAAAATTTAAAGGTCTTTGCAATCTAAAATTTTGTCGATATCGTACATATGAAATTTTGCTTGATTCTATAACCCTTGATAATAAAGGATTTCAGACGAAAATAAATTTTTGGCACAGTACTTGAAAAGGAAGAAATAGAAATCCGATTATTCACCAAAATCTATTTATCATGAAAACAATGATGAAAGCAACAGCAGCCTTAGCGGGTCTTTTCTTTTTACAGACCGCAGAAGCACAATTAGGTGTAAGGGCAACCACCAGTACAGCTACCAGGGCTACCGTTAATGCTACACGTGCTACTACAGTAGCCAGTAACGCAGCTGTAAGAGCAACCGCAGCTACCGGTAAAGTAACAGCTGCTACTGTGAATGCTACACGTGCTACCACTGCCGCTACAGTAGGATCAGTAAAACGTGTAACTACTAATACTGATGTGAATGCCAATGCGAGTGTAAAAGCATCTAGTCAGGCAGAGCTGAACAGCAATGCGGGTGGAGAAGAAAGAGGACTGATACGCGCTTCTTCTCGTTCTGAAGCTGATGTGAATGCCAATGCCAATGCTAAAATTCCTTTCCGTGAAGGAGCAGAAATGGCGGATGAGCAAAAAGACATGGCAAAAGAAAAAGTAGTAGATGCTAAAGCGAAGGCAGAAGCTGCAAAAGAAGCAGGCTTGAACAAAGCTGCGGAAGCTAAAACAAAAGCGAAAGAAGTAAAGCCTTCTGTATCAGCATCAGGTGAAGTAAAAGCGAAAGGATCAGCGAAGTCTGGCAGCTAAAAAACAGTATTACGATACCTAAATCGTAGATAGTACCCTCATAAGCCGTCGATAAAAACATACTAAAACTTTATGGTTATGAAAAAGTTCAAAAGCAGCACATTGCTTTTGCTGGCAATGTTTTGTCCCTTATTCATGCTGGCACAAGAAGCCGGAGATGAAACCAAGCAAAAAAATGAATTCACTGCATCTATGAATTATCAATCGGCCTTGCACTTTTTTGGTCGAACCGATAGCTTGCGAAGCAGTGGTTTATTTCCCATGTTAGGTTTTCAACTCAAAGGGGGATTCTATACACAGGGAACTTTCATTTTTGTTCAGAACAGTATGCAATCGACGGCTTATACGGGTGCTACGATTGAAGCCGGGTATCGTTTTCCGGAGACAGATCATTTTTCCGGTAATCTATTTTTCTCTCGCTTTTTGTACAAAGATGAGAGTACATTGGTACAATCAGCCATTAAATCACAAACGGGAGCTAACCTTAGTTACCTAAATAAAATATTGAACTTGAATGGCGGATTGAATTTATTATTCAGTGATAAAACAGATGTCAATGCCAGTTTGGGAGTAGATCATTTGTTTCTTATTAATAAAGGGATGAACAATGCAGCTATTGCATTAGCACCTTCTTTCACTGCCAATTTAGGGACACAACAATTTAGCAATACCTATCTCGAAAGAAAAAACGTATTGGGTATTCCTGTAACGCAGAGAACTACGGAGAATATTACCCAATTCAATATACTTTCCTATGAAATAGCCATGCCCATTGTATTTGTCAAGGGTAAATGCAATTTGGCCATTACACCATCCTATGTAATGCCACAAAACCTGATAACCACGGCAGGAAGACCAGATCTTTCAGAGCGCGGAAAAAGCATGTTTTATCTGAATCTTTCTGCCGGTATCAGGCTTTGAGAATGATGAACGTCGAATAAAGAATATTGAATGATGAAGTGATTTTTTTATTCTTGTTTTCTATAGGTTCCCTGCCAAGGGAAGAGCCCGGTAGTCTTATCGGGCTCTATTTTTTTACTCAAAATAGTATGTAAGAAGTTTTATTTGATGTATTTAGCAGGAGCTAAAATGAGAACAGGTTACACACTTGTTGTGTAACCTGTTTGCTCTGCTTCTAACATACTGCTTATAAAAAACCCAAACTTGCCTTATTTAAAAACCCTTACCAGGGTTGTTCTCGCCTTATGCGAGTGAAGTTGATTTCTTACCACCGGCGATCACTGCTATGATCAATGCGGTAGTGATGAATTTTCCTTTCATGTGCTGATTGTTTTAATTTGATGCTGCAAAAATGCATCGATAAAAACCCTTATTCAACCGCATTTCCATGTGAAAAACAGCAACTAAGTTGTGGAGCAGTCTGCTAGTTTTAACATTCACCACTTTCTATCCGCATTAATCACCGTCTGTCAGTGAAATGCCTGATTTTGCTGTTAAAAATCACATCACATAAGTATGTGGTTTTCGGTGTAAATATTTTGAATCAGGGGCTTAGAGTAGTAACTTTAATAGACCATGGTTCATAGCGAATGGTTCATGGCGAATAGCCCGTTTATGGGAAACAGATAATTACTCTTCCCTAAACGTCTTTTCTACTACTCGCCATGAACCATTCGCCATAAGCTATAGACTACCCTAACATTATTATGCGGTTGGCTAACAAAGTAATAGCCGGTAGTTTTGATGCAGTAAAAGAACGTTATGACCAAATTATTGATTTACGAAGATAACCCCCAGCTACGTGAAGGTCTAACCATGTTGATCAACGGATCAGATGGATTTGAAGTATTGTCTGCCTTTAAGAATTGCAACAATGTAGAAGACGAAGTACGTGCATTCAAACCCGATGTAATATTGATGGATATTGATATGCCGGGAACCAATGGTATTGAAGGATTGAAAAGAATCCGTGAAATTGATACCGATGTAAAAATCCTGATGTTGACGGTTTTCGATGATAACAAAAATGTTTTTGATGCCATCAGCAATGGTGCAAATGGATATGTACTCAAGAAAACACCACCTGCCCGTTTATTGGAATACATTCAAGAAGCACAAACCGGTGGGGCACCCATGACATCTTCAATTGCTACACAAGTATTGAGAATGTTTTCTTCCCTCAATAATGAAAAAGGGGAAGACTATGATTTATCTGAAAGAGAGAAACAAGTATTGCAATTATTGGTGAATGGCTATAGTTATAAGATGATTGCTTCTGAAATGTTTATCGCCATCGATACGGTTCGTTCACACATTAAGAAAATCTATGAGAAGCTGCATGTAAATAGTAAGAGTGAGGCTGTTGCAAAAGCGTTTAGAAATAAGATTGTGTAGGAAGGTGCAAGAACAAAGTAACAAGACACGAGAAAGTGACAAGCAACAAGCTTCAATTTTAAATAGCGCCGGACTAAAGTCCGGCGAGAAAATTCAGGAGAAGTCGACTTTGCTATAGTAAGGCCAATTCCAAAAAAGAAGAACATCATTATAAATACCCGGCTGTAGTTGCCGGGTATTTTTGTTTTTATAAGTAGGTTAATGATCCTACAACCCACTTGTAGCTTGCTGCTTACCGCTTGCAGCCCTCTCCTTCCTTCCATCCCAACCACATTTTTGTGTGATTGGCTGCAGGATTTTGCCGTTTTATGTTTGCCCCGTGATCGCAATAAAGCAGGTTGTTTTCTGTAGATCACCAACGAAACACTTAATACCAACAAACATGAACATGAAAAGCAAAACCTTGCAGATTACCGTGGTAGTATTATCGGTAATCGCAGTCATTGCCGCTTGTAGCGAAGCAAGTAGCAATGATAAAGAGACCAAAAAAGACGATATCTCTACTATTCGCAAAAAAGAGAAAGATGAATTGATTGCTCGTGGTAAGTATTTAGTTACGATAGCACTTTGTCATGATTGTCATTCTCCAAAAATTATGACAGCTCAGGGACCGATATTGGATTCTAGTAGACTCTTATCTGGTTTCCCGGTAGAGAATGGAATTCCTACTTTGAGTAGTGCATTGGCAAAAGATCAAAATTGGGTGAAAATGTCGCAAGATGTTACAGCTTTCGCCGGTCCATGGGGGATGAGTTTTGCAGCCAACCTCACACCTGATGAAGCAACAGGTATCGGCAACTGGACAGAACAGGTATTTATAAAAACACTCAGAACAGGAAAGCACCTCGGACAAGAAGGTGGCAGACCGGTAATGCCGCCGATGCCGTGGGAAATGGTTTCTAAAATGACTGATGAAGACCTCAGCTCGGTTTATACTTATCTGATGTCATTACCAGCTATTAATAACCGTGTTCCTGCTCCTATTCCACCGAATGAAATCAAGATTACTAAACAATAACTAAATAGATGAAAAAGGGTATGCACAAATGGATGGGCCGTTTATTGGCATTGATCACAACGATTGTATTGATAGCAGGATGTACAAAAGAATTTGAAGCGGATCTTCCGGATAACAATCCAGCTACACCCGGGAATACCAAAAAACTGAGTAAGATCAGTTATGATGATGGTAGTTATATGTCTATTCAATACAATGCCGAAGGCAAGCCGATAAAGATTACAGACCTTCAGAAGAATAGCGGGGGCGATAATACCAATATTTATACACTAACCTACAATGGTGATAAGTTGGTTGAAATGAAAGTAACAGATGGAACTAAATATAAGTACACGTATACAGGTGCAAATGTTACAAAAGTGGAGATTGTATCACCGAATAATGTAGTCATTGCCTATTATGCATATACTTATCAGGATGGACGTTTGGTACGAACAGATGCATATGGAAGCATGATGGGAACCATCAGTAATACGCCCAATATGCGTTTTGATCTGGCATATTATGCCAATGGGAATATCAAATCTATGACTACCTGGTATCAGGATTATACCAGTGGGGTATTAGAGAAATCATATGTATACGAGATCGAAACCTATGATACTAAGCATAATACCAGCTTACTGTTTGAGAATAACCCATATATCCCTTTGCTGTTGATGGTACCGAATAATCCATTGACCGAAAAGCATTATGATAAAGCAGGTCACCAGTATGCTACTTTAACCCATACTTATACCTATGATGACCAGGGAAACCCATTGACCCGTAAAACGGTGACCAAGGAAACAGGTATGGCAGATGAAGTAACCACCACCACATTTCAATATTAATTATTTGAAAATCAGTTAGTTATAGAGAATAACCCTGTGTGAACCCAGCCTCGGTCAATAGATCGGGGCTTTTTTATGTGATAAAAATCCGACATAAAAACCTGCAAATTCATGCATTTCACATATTTGTGTGGTTGCAAAGCGGCAGAAACGGGAATACTTTTGTCGGGTAATTCATAAAACATGAAAGCAGCATTACAAAATTTAGTACTCTACTTGCTCTGTACAGCAAGTGTTGTATTGGCTGCCCCCACCCATTCAACACTTCTTTCACACCCCATTAAAAATGACGGAGCAAAGCTTTTTTCCAGACCGTCTTGTGTAAAAGAACGTCCTTATTTCACACAACAGAAAGATACCAAGCCGACAACGGTATCGATTCTGGAAGGTTCAGCTCGTTTTGAGCTTTGGTAAGGGTTTGCGGGTTTTCGATATCCGAAAAACCCGCTACAAGCACCTGATTGCCCTCGTATTTTGATTATTTTTGTGGGGTGATAAATAATTTATCACTGCTTAAATGAACAGGTATGATTAAAACAGGCAATCCCGTTATCAGCATTTATACAGAGATGACCCCCAATCCGGAAACCATGAAGTTTGTGGCAAATAAGCTGTTATATCCCGGTAAGAGTATCGATTTCGCTGAAGAAGCTTTGGCGGGTCCATCACCATTGGCAAAAGAATTGTTCAGCTTTCCATTTATCAAAAGCGTATTTATTGCCAGCAATTTTGTGACTCTTACTAAGACCTCTGATACAGAAGATTGGCAGGATGTAATTCCTACCATCAAAGAATTCTTAAAAGAGTATCTGGAGAATGGTGGCGTTGTAGTAAATGAAGAAGAAGTAGCCAAAGTGAAGCAGGAAGCCAGTAATACGGTGAGTGCAGACGATGATGATATTGTAAAGCGCGTAAAAGAATTATTAGAGAATTATGTGAAGCCTGCTGTTGAAATGGATGGCGGTGCTATTCAGTTCAAGAGTTATAATGATGGTGTTGTGAACCTGATGTTACAGGGAAGTTGTAGTGGATGTCCTTCATCGATGATTACGCTGAAAGCTGGTATTGAAGGAATGATGAAGCGAATGATCCCAGAAGTTAAAGAAGTAGTGGCCGAGGCCGAATAAATGAAGTGTTGGGTTTTTTGGAGCGTTGTATCTGGATGGGTACAACGCTTTTTTTTGCGGGTAATTGCCCGACTTAGCCGTTATCATTGTGATATAGTAGATGGAAACTATATTTGTTCTCAGGTACAACCCTGCAATCAACTAACATGGAAAAAGAAGCGCTTGCACAGTTGCTGCAACAAAATTATCTGCACGTTATCGACCAAATACGCAATCTGAGTGATCGTGAATTGTTATACGCTCCCAAGGACAAGTGGAATGCACTACAACAGTTAGATCATCTGATCAAAAGTGTAGCACCGGTTAACATGGCCATGGGGTTACCTAAATTTGTGCTCAGCTGGAGATTTGGAATTGCAAACAGACCTTCCCGTAGCTATGATGCACTGGTAGATCGGTATCACATTAAACTGCAAGCCGGTGGTAGAGCTTCCGGGGCATTTGTACCCCCTTTGCAGATAAGTCTGGCAGATAAAGAAGTCTTACTAAAAAAGCTTCAGTGGCTGGTACAAAAACTCGTGCGAAAAACATTGAGACAAAGTGAATTGTCGTTAGACAGATATATATTACCTCATCCACTACTGGGAAAATTAACACTTCGTGAAATGCTGTATTTTACAGCGTATCATGCTTCTCATCACGGGAAAAGTATAGAGCACGGACTGGTTTCATTGAATTAAAAAGAACAGCCATCTGTTAAAAGATGCGAATAATATTTGTTATGGTATGACCTTTGCTACTGTTATACTATTATGAAAATCAGGTTCACCTTATTATTATTTCTATTCTCGTCTTTTGCTTTTAGCCAGCGAATGATTTTCTATGTGGCTGATACAAAGGGCGATTGTTATGGAGTAGGAAAGGGATTATGCTTACAGATAAAAGAAAAACCGGATGAACCCTATGCATTGTTTTATTCCGGTATAGAAGGATTTTCTTACGAAGAAGGCTATCATTACAAGCTGGAAGTGATGCGTGTTAAAAAAGAACGTCCACCGGCAGATGGAGGTGTTTATAATTATTACCTGATAAATATTATCAGTAAAGAACGATCAAAAAATTATACATTAAAAAATACGCCGATTCCTGATCAGCGCCCACTTTCATTGGTGCGTATCAGTAAAAGTGGGAAAATGGAAATCGTAGACAACAACGTTGTTCCTAGTATTTCTTTTGATAAAAGAAATGGAAGGATCTCCGGTAAAGCAGGATGTAACCGTTATTTCGGTAAAGTAAGTTTTGATCAACAGCGCATTTTTATTTCCGGAGTAGGCTCTACACAGATGGCTTGTACGGATATGGAAATAGAGTCGCTGTACCTGAAACATCTCACTGCAGTAAATCGATACCAATTATCAGGCAACAATCTTCAATTATTCCGCGATCAGGAACTTTTATTGCAATTCATCGTTCCGGAGAATTGAGAATTGATGGTATTCAAGTCTGAATCTGTATTTTGCTCTTCTTTATGAGCATCCAAGTATTCATTGATCAGTTTATTCAAGGTATTAGACAAACATCGCTTCTTGAGTTTGTAGCTGTATTGGCGGGTATCGCTAGTGTATGGTTTAGCAGAAAAGAACACATACTGGTATATCCGATTGGATTGATCAATACATTGATTTATATCTATCTGAGCATTAAAGGACAACTATTCGGAGAAGCTAGTGTCAATGTTTATTATTCTGTCATGAGTATTTATGGTTGGTTTCTTTGGACCAGAAAAGATGCTGTAAAAAACGAATTCGTTTTACACATTACGAATAGCAATCGTAAAGAGTGGATACAACAACTTTTGTTTTTTGCTTTTTTCTATTTGTTATTGTTTACACTCTTAAGCTGGTTACAGTCTGGTTTTGCACCAGAAGCTATTCCCTGGGCTGATGCTTTTGCCAGTGCTTCGGCATATACAGGGATGTGGTTAATGGCCAGAAAAAAAACAGAAAGCTGGATCTGGTGGATCGCAACAAATATTGCTTCTATTCCGTTGTATTTTGTGAAAGGTTATGTATTTACTAGTGTGCAGTTTCTGATTTTGTTGATTCTTGCCATTGCAGGATTAATAGAATGGAAAAAAAGAGCGCGGTAAAAAAATCTGTGCAACTCCGTGCCAAACTCCGTGTACCCCTGTGGTAAATTAACCACAGCGTGTCACAGAGGTTTACGCAGAGTTGCTCGGAGTATTGGTACTCATGATTCAAAAGATCGTCATACTTGGTCCCGAGTCTACCGGCAAGAGCACATTGTGTGAGTTGCTGGCGCAGCACTATGCAACAGCCTGGTGCCCTGAATTTGCGCGGGAATATCTGTTGACGAATGGAACCGCTTATAAATTTGAAGATCTACTCACCATTGCGAAGGGTCAACTGGCTTTGGAAGATGAGTTTATTTCTATGGTCCATGGTCCATGGTCCATGGTCAATAGTATTTGGGTGAATTCAAGAACAATGCAAACATCTGAACGGCGTCCTCTTCTTTTTATTGATACAGATATGTATGTGATGAAAGTGTGGTGCGAGTACGTGTTTCAGAAATGTCATCAGTATATTTTAGATCAAATTGTGAATCGACAATACGATCTATATCTTTTATGCAAACCGGATCTTCCTTGGGTACAAGATGAATTACGCGAATATCCGGATGAAAAACCCAGACAAGAGCTCTATCATATTTACAGAGATATCATGATGAATCAACAAACTCCCTGGGTAGAGATCAGTGGCGATTATGATCAGCGCCTACGACAGGCGATTGCTGCTGTAGATGCTATACGTAAGTAGGTTTATTTTCCTTTGAGCAATTGTTGTAAATCAGCATCATCTTCAATATTCTGCATCTGTTTCAATATTTGTGGGTAACGCCAACTCACCCTTCTGCTCATGGGTTTGGGTGTGAATTTTTTGGGATTGGGTAAACTGGCTATGATCATGGCTGCTTCTGCTCTCGATAGTTTTGAAGCGGGTTTACCAAAATACTTTTGCGAAGCAGCTTCTACGCCAAAAATACCAGGTCCTGTTTCAATAACATTGAGGTATACTTCCAAAATTCTCTGCTTGCCCCAGATCCATTCAATCATTTTTGTAAAATAGAGTTCAGGGATTTTTCTGATATATCGTCCAACACCTCCTGCCTGCCATAAAAAAACGTTCTTAGCCGTTTGTTGTGTAATGGTACTGGCGCCACCGCCTAGTGGAATTTTTGTTTTCTTCCCTTTTTTCTTGGGCTTCATACTTCTTTCAATTGCATCCCAATCGAATCCGCTATGATCCGGAAAAGTTTGGTCTTCACTGGCTATAGCAGCAAGTTTGATATTATAGGGTAACTGATCCCAAGAGATATAATCACGTTTGAGTCCGTATGAAAAGCTATTGGCAATCTGCGTAATGGTAATAGGGGGCATCACCCATCTGCAGATGATGATATATGCCAATGAACTTAAAAATAGAAATACAGTTGTTCGCCAAATGATACGGCGACATTTTTTCCAAAATGATTTTTTTTCGACCATCAATACAAGATACTATTTAACCGTTTGCGTAGAAATGATCTGCATGGAATATTTTTTTCGAATGCGGATATAAGGTCGGTATTTAAGAGATTGCAACTTACCAATGAGAACAATACCTGCTGCAATACCGATGCTGGTAATATTGGCACTACGAAATACGTTGTCACTTTTAATGATACTGTTCAGTACATTGAGTAAAATATAACTCGACCCCCCAATCTGAAACAATGTGCCGTTACCAATAATGCCACTCCTATATTGATTGCCGGGCATACCAATGATTTCAGATAGATGAATACCCATTAAACCAAACCAGGAAGTGTCAATAGTTGGAAATCCAAACTGATTGGGAATTTGCCTCAATACATAAGAATTGATATAGATTGAGTCGGACGTAATTTTTTTGATCTTACCATCCATCCATTGTGTAGTTACGTATTGAAAATGAATGAAGTCGTCTTTCACCCAACTTTTTACATTTCTGTTCTTTTCTTTAAAAACAAGAATGTTGGATTGAGCGTTTGTTTTCTCCATGCATAGCAGTAAAAGGAAGGCACAAAGCAGTTTCATGTTCAGGAAAGATAATCAGAAAACAAGTTCCCCAAATTGCAGAATTGTTAAACCTGTTTCAATAAAGAAATAGCACCCCAACACAAGGCGATACCAAAACCAATGAGTATCAATCCTGATAATTTATTGATGTAATGTAGATTCTTAGCGGTTAATCGGGAACGTAGTTTACCGGCCAATACTACTTTCAGGATATCAGAAACCAAAACAAAGACCAAACAGGTACCAAAAACAATCAGCCGGTATTCATTCGGGTGCTCAGCAGTTTGTGAATCAGCCAGTATCGCAGCAGTCCAGGCAAACCAAAAAAGAAAAACACCCGGATTCAGTGTATTCATGAAATAACCGGATAAAAAAATAGCAGCATAATCTCTTTTCCTGAATTTTTTATCGGCAATATTATTTTCTTCATCGGTATGTACTTTTTTAAAGAACAAAGTATAGATACCAACGGCGATTAAGAAAATACTGCCCGCAATCGCAATAGATGTTTTATGGGATATGGCAGTATTGAACAAGGAAGTAAAAAAATTACAGATCAACACCAGTGATATATCACTCGCCGAAACCCCTGCAACAAATAAGTAACCTGCTTTATGGCCATTATTAATGCTTTGCTTGATGATGGCAAAGATCACAGGTCCTACAGAGATACTAAGGATAAGACCCAGCAATATTCCTTTTAAAAATGGGGCAATCATGAAGGGGTATCGGTTAAATGCCGAAAATAACGGCTAAAATTGTAAAATCAGAAGAATGTTTGATCAGTGGATCAACTCAGCGAATAATCTGTGCTGCAATAATGTAATCCAGACCAGGAAAATTTTCTTCCAGGTATGCATTACCATAGAGATAAATGGAATCTTGTATCGGGACTATGCGTCTGCCGTATTTGGAATTGAATTTTGCCACCACTTCCATTCCTTTGATGATTTTACCAATAGGAGAAAACCCTTTGACACCGGAACGAACCGTGGTATCGAGTGTTGGATTGTCAACCATATTGATGAAAAGCTGTGTAGCCCTGCTGTTAGCAACATCACGGGCAAACGCTACGACTCCCTTTTTATGTTGATATAACACAGGCTCATCAGTAATTTTTTTTTGATCCCAGAAAAAATTCAATTCGAATTTATCAGATATGCCAAACTGTACCACATAATTAGGTTCTACACGGTAGATCATATTGTTGTTGTAAAAACCACTGAGCACCAACTGATACAATCGGTCTACGCCTAAGGGCGACCACCTTCTATACGCTTCTAAAATAAAATAACCTTTTGTAGTTGTGAAGAGTACCTGAAAACTTTCTGGTGCTTTTCTTTTTAGCAATGCATCTTTTGGTACTTGTGCCTGCGCTTGCAAACAAACTGCTAATAATAAGATGAATAATATTCTCATTCAGTCACCAATTCATTTTTTAAAAATGCTTGCCAATCTTCCAACATCTTTCCTTTTAAAACCCGAGGGAATTTATGTTGTCCACCCACTTTTCCTTTGGAGCGCATGAATTCCATGAATTGATGTTCAGAGAGCACATCCAAAAAGACTTCTTTTAAAGCACTTTTTCTTTCAACAGCATAATCATCATTCAATTCTTTAAGTGCGCCATCAATCAATTGTAATAATTGTTTTTTATCAACAGTATCATCGCAGGCTACATACCAGTGGTGTGCAAAAAAGCTTTCATAAGGAACACCGGCCACTGTGAATTCAGGAATAGAAATATTCATCTTTTCACTAGCCAATTGAATCGCTTTATTCATATTGTCGACGCTGAGATGTTCTCCAACCAAACTTAGAAAATGCTTGGTTCTGCCGGTAATTACAATTTCACAACGGTCTTTGTCTACAAAGCGAATGGTGTCACCAATGAGATAGCGCCAGGTACCTGCAGAAGTACTAATCAGTAATGCATAATCTTTTCCTTCTTCCACTTCATGAATCATCAAGGCTTCAGGATTATCAATCATTTCACCATCTGCATTGAAATTGGTATCATCAAATGGAACAAACTCCATAAAAATATGCTCACTGGTCACCAGTTTCATCCCTTTTGCAAACTGACGATCCTGATAAGCAATAAAACCTTCACTGGCCAGGTAAGTTTCAATATAAGTGATGGGCTTACCAAGTAGTTTTTCAAAACCTATTTTATATGGCTCAAAACTTACACCACCATGCACAAAAAAGGCAAGGTTGGGCCACATTTCGTGAATATGATTCAACTTATATCGTTGAATCACCATCTCCATACACATTTGAATCCATGCAGGCACACCTACAATAAAACCAATATCCCAATCAGGAGCTTTATCAACGATTTCTTCTAATTTTTTATTCCAGTCTTTTTGTTTGGCAATCTTTTTTCCCGGCTTATAAAATGGCTGAAACCAAAAAGGTGCTTTTTTCTGGGTAATACCGCTTAAGTCGCCTGCATAGTAACCCGGACCTTCTTTTTGCAGATCAGTGCTACCGCCCAAGGTTAACCAACCCTTACCGATAGAACTATAAGGAATATTCTCATAATTCCTCAAGCTAAAAAGCTGACGAATCATTACGAGTTTATTGCCACTCAATAAATCATTGGTAACAGGAATATATTTACTGGCTGCCTCACTGGTACCGCTGCTCAAAGCATAATAGCGGATTTTACCCGGCCAACAGATATCAGGAATCCCTTCCAGTGTTTTATGCCACCATTCCTGATGTATTTTATTGTAGTTGAAAGTAGGAACCAGTTCCTGAAACTTTTTTCCAGGATGCTTGCTTAATAAGATCTCATCAAAACGATATTGTTGACCAAAAGCAGTAAATCGGGCTTTCCGCAATAACTTTTTTAATACCCTGATCTGCTGTCTGCGCGGATTGTTTTGCGGCAGCCTTAATGCTTTAAGAATTCTATTGGGAAGTTTGATATCGAAAATGGCCATCGTCAGACTCGGGTTAAGTGAATATACGAAACTACATCAAAAGCTTGTAAAAACAGAGCGCTCAATTGTTAAAGCTAATGGTAGCAGAATCGGCAAAAATAAAGCGAAAAAATATCCCTTTATTTTTTTCCATCAAACTGATGGCATCTGACATATCCATATCAGGGATACGGATCAATATTTGTTCCGCTTTACACTTCCTGATTTCATTAGACAGCATATGGATGGATTGTTGATGGAGATATAAGCTGGACAAATAACAGTGAGACCTGTTTTGTTGCTCTAGAATAGTAAGGATATCAGATTCGTGTTCTTCCTTACAGATAACCAATAAGTTTTTATGCTCTTGCAATAAGGTCTCCGTTGAACCGGATTTTGAAATCTTTTTCTTGAATTGTGTCCATACACTCAGCAACTGAATAAAAGGGATCAGCATCCAACCCAGACGATAATTTTTTTGCACAAAGATTTTCATGGCCTGAAAAAAGATAGCCGTGTGAAAAACAGTTCTGTGTTTTGAGCTTTGTCCTTTGTAATGTACGATGGCAGGCTCTCCTATGTATTGCAGCGTATAACCTGTTTTGGAAATCTGTAGACTCAGATCAATATCTTCACCATACATGAAATAATCAGTATCAAATCCACCAAGCATATCCAAAATGTTTTTCCGAACCATCATAAAAGCACCAGCTAAGACTTCTACCTGATGGTTTTGCGATGGAGAAAGATGTCCGAGTGCATATCGATTGAATACACCTGACGAAGGAAAAATGCGTGCCAAGCCACTTAACTTAAAGAATGCGGTTGAGAGTGAAGGCAAAGCTCTTTTACTTTCCGGTAAAAATTCACCAAATCCATTGATCATCCGAATACCTATTGCCCCGGTTTGTTCATGCGTGGCAAAATGCTGCAAACAGGTTGATAAGGCAGAAGGGGGTAACAGCGTATCAGGATTTAAAAAAAGGATGAACGACCCTGAAGCTTTTTGCAGTGCCAGATTATTGGCTTTGGCAAAACCCAGATTGGTATCTGATCTGATAAACTGTACTTTCGGAAACAAGGGCTGTAAAATGGGAATACAGTTATCGGAAGAACCATTATCCACTACAATGATCTCTGTATCGATATTCTGGGACGCCATCAATACAGTACGTATACACTGCTCCAAAAAAGCACGCACATTGTAATTGACTATGATGATACTGAGTGTCAAATGATGGTTTTCAATATGCAATAATACTCAGAAGCACTGTATTCACTCTCGTTACTTGTGTCTTGTGTCATGTTTCTTGTCCCTTAACCGCAGGTTCGTTATTTTTGCCCCATGTTGAAACAAACACTTATCAAAGCTACTGAGGCGGGAGCCGCACAATTACAACACTTTTTCAACGGACAATTTACCATCAGCAATAAGGAAGGCATCAATAATCTGGTTACAGAGGCAGATCATGCTGCTGAAAAAGCCATTTTTGAAGTGATCAGACAAGACTTTCCAGATCATTTTATTCTGAGTGAAGAAACAGGAGAAATCATTCAAGACTCTTCTTATAAATGGATCATTGATCCGATTGATGGTACTGTAAATTTCGCAAATGGTATTCCCATTTGTTGTGTGAGTATTGGTATTGAACAAGATGGTGAAATGATACTGGGTGCAGTATACAATCCGTTCATCAATGAATTTTACTTTGCTCAAAAAGGATTTGGTGCCACACTGAATGATAGAAAAATTCAGGTGAGTGATAAAACGGAAGTTATTAAAAGCTGTTTGGTAACAGGATTTCCATATACTTATCTGGATATGGAAAACGGTCCGTTACAAGTATTTGAAAAGCTGATCCGCAAAGGTGTTCCGGTAAGAAGACTGGGTAGTGCTGCTATTGACTTATGTTGGGTTGCTGCCGGACGTTTTGATGGGTTCTATGAACATAAATTACAAGCCTGGGATAGTGCAGCCGGATTTTTAATGGTAGAAGAAGCGGGAGGTAAAGTGACCGACTTTAAAGGTGATCATTACTCGCCCTACCAGCCACATATCATAGCCACCAACGGCAAAATACATGACGAACTTGTAGCGATTGTAAATGGAGGTCCGGTTGGAAAATAGGCTGTGAGCGATGAGCCACGAGCTCCGAGCTATGATTGCTGGTTATTGTAGACTATCTGCTATAAATGGAATAAATGGTGGGGCTTGCAAAATAATTTTTGGAAAATATTTGTATAAAGAAGTATTTGATCATTGCAACTATGCTATTTGAAGCTTCAAATTCAATATTAAAAGGCTCATAGCTCAAGGCTCGCAGCTCATAGCTGATGTCACCGGACAACAATGATTCGATATTCATTATTAATTACCTTTTTATGAGTGAAACAAGAACAGAGATAGCGAGTTTGGGTGAATTTGGATTGATCGAACACCTCACCAAGAATTTTGAAACGCATAATGCGTCAACTATTTTGGGTGTAGGTGATGATGCAGCTGTGATCGATCATTTTGGGAAGCAAACAGTGATTACTACCGATTTATTACTGGAAGGCATTCATTTTGATTTGATGTATACACCATTAAAACATTTGGGATATAAAGCAGTAATGGTGAATCTGAGTGATATCTATGCTATGAATGCAACACCAACGCAGATTACCGTGAGCATTGGTATCAGTAATCGTTTTAGTTTGGAAGCAATTACTGAATTTTATGAAGGCGTTCACTTTGCTTGTGAAAAACATAAAGTAGACCTGATTGGTGGCGATACTTCTTCCTCTACAAAAGGATTTGTTATATCAGTCACTGCTATTGGAGAAGTGGCACCAGAAAAATTTGTAAAAAGGAGTACTGCTTCAAAAGGTGATTTGATTTGCGTGAGTGGCGATTTGGGGGGCGCTTATCTGGGACTTACTTTAATGGAGAGAGAGAAGAAGATTTATCTTGAAAATCCAAAAATTCAACCTGATCTAGAGAATGAAAGTTATATCGTAGGGCGATTATTAAAACCGGAAGCTCGAAAAGAGATCGTTGACTTTTTTGAACAAAATAATATCGTTCCTACTGCTATGATGGATGTAAGCGACGGCATCAGCAGTGAAATTTTACATATCTGTAAACAAAGTGCATTGGGTTGTCGTATTTATGAGGAAAAATTGCCTATTGCAGAAGATAGTAGAAAAGCAGCTTTCAAATTTGGTTTAGATCCTACTGTTTGCGCATTGAATGGAGGCGAGGACTATGAACTCATCTTTACACTCAAACAAGAGGACTATGATAAAATTACACTCAATGAAGACATCAGTGTAATTGGTTATATGGCTGAACTCGAAGAGGGTTGCAAGCTATTGACCAAAGGAGGAAACAGTTTTGATATTACTGCACAGGGATGGAATGCTTTTCAGCAGTAGAAGTCTATGAATTTTATCCAAAGATTTATACCAGTTGTTTTTATGCTGATTGTTTCAGCATCAGTACCTGCGCAAAATTTTTATCCTCCACTTCCCAAAATGGCAGTGGCAGATTTAAAGGAAGATATTCGTATTCTTAAAAAAGTGCTGGAAGCCAATCACCCAAGTTTATATTGGTACACGTCTAAAGACAGTATCGATTATTATTTTGAAACAACCATTGCAAATATTACCGATTCTCTGAACGAAGTAGAGTATAAAAACCGATTGTCTAAATTGATCGCAACCATTCGCTGCGGACATACCACCGTTCGATTTTCTAAAGCATATGGTAAAATAGCCAACCGCTACCGCTTTCCTCAATTTCCATTGGCATTAAAGGCCTGGGATGATAGCTTGGTAGTATTGGGGAGTGCTTATAACAATGATTCAATTTTCAAAAGAGGAACCATTGTAACAGCTATCAATGGAAGATCACCTGTAGAAATTTTAGATACCCTTTATCAGTATATCAGTACGGATGGGTATATCACCAATCATAAAAGTCAGGTCATTAGTGGTAATTTTCCCGGTTGGTATAAAACCATTTGGGGTGATGGCGATTCGATATATGTTATCCAATACCTAGATTCACTTGGACAAGAGAGAGAGGCCAGTATCAAAGCATATCGTCCGATAAAAGATACAATAAAAAAACAAATACGCGATACAACACCAACATTGACGAGACGAGAAATTAGAAAACTGCGCTTGTTGAATAAGCGTTCGATGCTGATTGATACTTTACATAGTACCGCTTTTATTCGTCTAACCACTTTTTCAGGAGGAAGACTTAAAACATTTTTCAGACGAAGTTTTAAAACCCTGAATCGTCTTTCCATTGCCAACTTGGTGATAGATTTGAGAGAGAATGGCGGTGGTAATGTTAATAATAGTATTGATTTAACCAGATACCTTATCAACAAGCCTTTTAAAGTAGGCGATAGCATTGTGGCATTCAGTAGACGAATGCAATACAGCCGATACATCAAACCCTCATTTATTTATTGGTTAGCGATGAATTTTGGCGGAAAGAAAATGAAAGATGGAAAAATTCATTACCGCAGGTATGAGCAACATCAGTATAAACCGGCTACCAAACATCATTATGATGGTAAATTGTATTTGATACAAGGTGGGTATACTTTTTCTGCCGCTACCATGTTCATATCGCACTTACAAGGACAATCGAATGTAAAAGTGTTGGGAGAAGAAAGTGGCGGTGGATATTATGGTAATTCAGCCATGCATATTCCTAAGATCACATTACCCAACTCCGGACTTATAGTGAGTTTGCCTTTGTATCGTTTGGTGATCGACAAAAGTCGACTTAAAGGAAGAGGCATTATGCCGGATATAACCATCAAACCCTCTTCACAAGCCATTCGTGAGGGCTATGATATTAAGTTGCGTGAAGTGAGGAGGATGATAGATAGTAGTCGATAGTCCATGGTTGATAGTTCATAGCAAATGGCTGATGGCTTATAGTCCATAGTAAAAGGAAGAGGCGGTATCAAAGTCTGATACTGCCTCTTCCTTTTTAACCATTTGCCATGAACCATTTGCTATGGACCATAGACTATCGACCATGGACTATGGACCATCAACAACCTCAATTACATCCAACGTTTCACTAAGGCCTGTCAATGCTGTATTGTATCCTTTTTCAATTCTTCCGCTTCTGTGAGCCAAGCCCATTACCTGTGCGGGATAGAGGCTGGCCATTCGGAAAGCTTCTTCCAGTGGAATATTGGCTTTATGTACCAGATTTTGTACGCACTTCACCATATTCAAGGCAGACCCACTTAATACGCCATCGGATTCATAATAATCGCCCTTGAGTGTATGTGGGTAGGGGCCGGTAGTTGTATTGGTAACAGCATCTGTAATGGCAAACAACCTTTCTTTCATTTGTTTTTTGGCAATACGAATGGCGGCAAAGTCAACATGATAACCATCGGGTACCACACTGCACATCACTGTTTCATGGTCTAAAATAGCACCTGCCAATCCAGGCTCACGGTGATGTAAAGGACTCATGGCATTGAATAAATGAGTTGCCGCGCCTATTCCGTTTTTAAATGCTAACATACTTTCTTCATAAGTAGCGTTGCTGTGTCCGGCAGAGATCACAATACCATAAGAACGAATCAGCGATAATACTTCCTGACTGCAAACCTCCGGCGCAAGTGTGATCATGGTGATAATACCTTTTCCATATTCCAGTAGTTCACGTACTTGTTCCAATGTGGGAGCATGAATGTATTGCTCTTGATGTGCTCCTCTCTTCACCGGATTGATCCACGGACCTTCTACATGCAAACCGATACAGCCTTTACCACCCATTTGTTTGTAAGCACGAACGGCATCAATACATTTTTTGAATACCTCGTAACTATTAGTGGCAACGGTAGGTTGAAAATAAGCAGCACCCCCTTTTTTGCAATACTCGTATAGACGTTCCAGTGAAGTTACTTCCGGATACACAGCAAGTAAACGATCATAAGCTCCGTAAATCTGAATATCCATGAATGCCGGTGCCATCAATGAGAACTGAGCAGTGTATGGTTCATGAATAGCAGTAGCAGGAAGAATATCAATAATAGCACCACGTTCCGTAACGACTACATATTGATTCAGCCATTTGCTTCCTGTAAATAATCGGTTTGCATAATAAGTATTGCGTTCTGCCATGGTCTAGTCTTGAGTGATGTGAAAATCATCTGCATCTTTCCAAAAAGGAAATTTGTTTCTTATTTCAGTCAATGTATTTTTTTCAAGTATGATGGTAAAAATATCTTCCTCATGTTCTTTGTGGTATAATACTTCACCAAGTGGATCAACCACCATACTATTACCACTGTGATAAATGCCATTGCCGCCTTCACCTACTCGATTCACGCCTACTACATAGGCTTGGTTTTCGATGGCACGCGCAGTAAGCAATGTTTTCCAGGCATGGTTTCTTCTTTCAGGCCAATTGGCTACATACAAAAGCACATCATACTCCGGTTCATGATCTGATTGTTGTCTGGCCCAAACCGGAAAACGTAGATCATAACAGATTTGTAAATTGATCTTCCATCCTTTTACCTGTGCAATGAGTCTTTTATGTCCGTTGGAATAATGTTGGTCTTCTCCGGCAAAAGCAAATCGATGTCGCTTATCATAATGACCAATGGTACCATTGGGTAATACCCACAATAACCGATTAAAAAACTCATTATTTTCTTGAATGATGACACTTCCTGTCAGAATAATTTTTTTTTCAGCAGCCATCTTTTTCATCCATTGAACCGTAGGTCCATCCATGGTTTCCGCCAAGGCAGATGGATTCATGCTAAATCCGGTACTGAACATTTCAGGTAATACAACGATCTCCGTTTTTTGTGAAATGCTGTTGATCTTTTCTTCCAACATCAATAAATTGGCAGCTTTGTCTTCCCAAAAAAGCTGGGTTTGTATCAAAGAGATATGAAGTGATGACATGTATGCAAGTTAACTAGAAACTGCTGTTTTAAAACATGCGATAACCAATTTGAAGAGAACCATAAACCTGAGCACGTGTTTGTCTGTCGGTTTCTTTTGATTGATAGATCAATTCAATTTTGGTACTGATTCTTTCCTCAGCGTATGCTATGCCATATCGCTGTTCCAATACAAAAGGTTTGGGGTCTGCGAGTACAGCGCCAGTTCCTTTATGTAATAGCCCGCCTTGTAAAGTAGCATTGTATGCCTGGTAAGTAATGGATGGATAGGCGTATAGAAAAATTTCTGTTTTCTTTTGAGGTGCTGCAGTTCCATTGTTCACTCTTGTATTAAAAAGAATGCTGCTGTTGTTTTTTTCAAAACTTCCTGCAGACAAAACCATACCTATTTTAGCATTGGTGAATGTGGTGCCCAAATTTGCTTGTGCGATGGGAACAATTTTGAACATATCATTAAACGAAAGAGCAGTAAAAGCATACGAGATACCTGCATCTAAGCCAATGGCGTTTCTTACTTGATACTCCCATCCTTTAAAGCGAAGGAACCCCAATAACTTATGATATTCATTCTGCAATTTTTCTGCCAGTGATGCACTACCGATTACACCCAAAGTACCATGCCACTGTAATATTGCGTCATTAGTGCTAGCAATCGTTTGACTATACCGGGCGAATAAGTAACCACAATACGGACGATCAATATCAGCAATGGTTTCTTTTTTCGACAAGGGCGTAAAAATCATCTGTCCGATTTCCCATGCATGTACTTTTTTACGAACAGTGGCAGTATCGGCAAAGCGATACTGTACAAAAAAACCATTGGTATAATAAGCGTCCTTTTTTTTCAGTAAAAAGGCATCGTTATCAGTTGTAAATGAAAGTTCCTTGCGCAAGAATCTTTTTTCCTGTGCATGCGTAAGACAGGATAAGACAAGCCATATAAACAAAAACAAAAAGCGCATAGAGTGTTTTCAAAAGAGGATACTACTAAGATAAAATTAATCTTTTGCAGCACGACGAATTTGTTGAATTGTTTCCTGAACCAAGGTTGGCTCATATCCCTTATTCATTAAGTATTGAGAAGTCTTTGCTTGTCGATTTAAATATTGTTCATGTTTCAATAATTTCCATTTGGCTTCAGCCAGCTTCATTAAAATTGCCTTATAATTTTCCTCATCAATCTCTTTTAAGGCAGATTTAATATTGACCGGACTCACTCTTTTTTGCTTCAAGGCATAGACGATTTTGACACGCCCCCATTTTTTTATTCTGAAATGCCCACCGGCAAATTGTGCCGCAAAACGCGCTTCATTTAGGTAATCTTCCTCTATAAGTCTGCTAATAAGGGTCTCAACATCGGTTTTGGAGAGCCCAAAGCCAAATAGTTTTTCTTTGGTTTCGAAATGGCATCTTTCCTGATAGGCACAAAAATGTTTGATCTTTTGCCATGCCTGTTCGGGAGTTAGTCTTTTCGAAAACATGAGAGCTGATTAAATTACTGTTTTATTAATTATATTTGTTATTGTCCGGAAACGTTTTCGGAAATACTTCCTAAATGAGTCAGATACAACATACCGTTTGTTTGATAGACGATGATAAGATCTATCAATTCACCGCCAAGAAAATGCTGGAGGCTACAGGTATGACCAAAGATATCCGCTCTTTTTATGATGGCAGTGAAGCCATCGCTTTTTTCTCCGGCGAAAACAGCAAAGATCCTGAGAATTTACCGGATGTTATTTTTCTGGATATCAATATGCCCATCATGAATGGTTGGGAGTTTCTCGAAGAATATGAAAAGATCCGCAACCACTTTCCCAAATCCATGGCTTTATACGTGGTTAGCTCTTCTGTAGATGACGCTGATATCCGCCGCTCTCGTCAATACAATTCAGTGACGGATTATATTGTAAAGCCCATTACACGCATGCGTTATCAGGAATTGTTAGAGGGTATCGGCTCCGTTTCCTGATCCAATCCACAACTCATTCACAATCTATTTTTCCTGTCCAGATGACCCCTGAATTTTGGTTACGGAATGTTAACATTTTGCCTTAGGTTTGTTGCGTATCTAAATTCAGCAGAATGAAATTTATCGTTTCTTCCTCCTCTCTTTTGAAACACCTGCAACAGATCAGCGGTGTTATTAATGCCAATACCGTATTACCCATTCTGGAAGATTTCCTATTTGAAATTCAGGATAAGAAACTGAGTGTTGTAGCAACCGATCTGGAAACCGTTATGCGTGTTCAAATGGATGTGGAAAGTAAGGCCAATGGAAAGGTTTGTATTCCCGCAAAAATCCTCATGGATTCGTTAAAAAACATTGCAGATCAACCACTTACATTCAATATCGACAAGAATTTTGCGGTGGAGATCACCAGCGATAATGGTAAGTATAAGGTCATGGGAGAAAATCCTGACAACTTCCCTAAAGAACCTGCAGCAGATGATACCACGGGTTTTGACATGACCAGTAGCGGATTGCTGACTGCCATCAATAAAACGCTGTTTGCGGTAAGTAATGATGACCTCAGACCTGCCATGACAGGTGTTTTCTTTGAACTTTCTAAAGATGGGGTTCAATTTGTGGCTACCGATGCACATCGTCTGGTGAGGTATAAACGTACAGACGCACATGCTTCTAAAACAGATTCTTTCATCGTGCCTAAAAAACCATTGAACCTGTTAAAGAATGCTTTACCCGATAACGATGATGCCATTACTGTGAGCTATAACAGCAATCATCTTTTTGTGAATCATGGCTCCACTCAAATGATCTGTCGATTGATCGATGCGCGTTTCCCTGATTATAAAGTGGTGATCCCTGCCGATAATCCGTACAAGTTGATCGTAAATAAAGCTGATTTTCAGAATGCTTTACGCCGTGTAAATGTATTCAGTAACAAAAGTACCAATCAGGTAGCGCTAAGTATTACCGGAAGTGAGTTACAGATGGCGGCTCAGGATATCGATTTCAGTTTTGAAGGAAATGAGCGTATGAGCTGTCAATACGATGGTGAAGACCTTCAAATTGCATTCAACGCCAAATTCCTGATTGAAATGCTAAGTGCTGCAGATACGGAAGACGTAAAGATGGAATTGTCTACCCCCACCAAAGCAGGTTTGATTAAACCTACAGAACAAGCAGAAGGGGAAGACTTGCTGATGCTGGTGATGCCATTGATGCTAAACAACTAATCATTTCTAAAAATATGTTTGAGTCCTGCTTTTTTCGAGCGGGACTTTTTTATACAAGCAAACGTGGGCTGCTGATTAATTTGTACATTAGTAAATACACAATTGCTAGCTATGCTTGAGAATATCATTCAATATTTTGATACCATCCCCAGTTTGCACCGTGCATTGATTCTTGCCGGAGGAATTACTTTTTTTTGGTTGATAGAGGGTGTGATTCCACTTTTTGGTTTCCGATACAACAAATGGAAACACGCGTCTATCAATATCTTTTTTACCATCACAACCATTGTTATCAATTTTGCTTTTGCTTTGGTGATCGTTAAATCCAGTGACTGGGCTGTTGCTCATCAATTTGGATTGCTTCAACTGGTAGAAATGCCTGTATGGGTATTCATGATCGGTGGATTATTGTTATTGGATTTGATTGGTGCCTGGTTCATTCATTTTATTGAGCATAAGTTCAAGTGGATGTGGAAATTCCATATGGTACATCATGCAGATACCCATGTAGACACTACTACCGCCAATCGTCATCATCCGGGCGAGAGTGTATTTCGTGCTGTGTTTACAACCATTGGTGTGCTGGTCTGTGGTGCGCCCATGTGGCTGGTGATGATGTACCAAAGTCTGAGTGCGGTATTATCACAATTCAATCACGCCAATATTCGATTGCCTTTATGGTTAGACAAAGCCATCAGTTGGGTCATTGTTTCTCCGGATATGCATAAAGTGCATCATCATTATGTACGTCCGCAAACGGATTCGAATTATGGCAATATCTTTTCGATCTGGGACAGACTCTTTGGCACTTTTAACTATACACCCGTAGAACAATTGCGCTATGGATTGGATGTACTGGATGATCGTACCGATGAAGATCTTTCTTACCAATTGAAAATACCTTTTGATCGATCTGTAAAGACCGATTACTAAACCTAAGAAAAGCTCATCTTTGCTGAAAATAGTTTCATGAAGATCGCAGCGTTTATTCCTGCCCGATATGCCGCCACTCGTTTTCCTGCAAAACTTATGCAGGTATTGGGAAATAAGCCGGTAATCAGACACACTTATGATAATACTTTGGCAACAGGGTTGTTTGACGAAGTATATGTGGTAACGGATAGCGATATTATTTATCAGGAAATAGTCTCCAATGGCGGTAAAGCCATCATGAGTAAAAAGCAACATGAAAGCGGTAGCGACCGAATTGCAGAAGCTGTGGCAGACATGGATATGGATATTGTCGTAAATGTGCAAGGGGATGAACCTTTTGTTCAAAGAGCACCTTTGGAAAAACTATTGGATGTTTTTAAAGGAGAATCAGGCAAGTCTGTACAGGTAGCTTCTCTGATGCAAGTGTTGAAAGAGCAAGCATTTATCCAAGATCCTAACTACGTGAAAGTGGTGGTGGATAGAAATAATAATGCTTTGTTATTCTCAAGAAGTGTGATACCCTATCCAAGAAGTACAGATGTAGCCATTACTTATTTTGAACATATTGGTGTATATGCATTTCGGAAAGAAGCACTGATCAGTTTTACCAACTGGCCAATGACGGCATTGGAAGCTGCAGAGAAAATTGAGTGCTTACGTTATCTGGAATACGGCATACCCATCAAAATGGTGGTGACCGGATACATGGGTGTTGAGATTGATACGCCAGAAGATTTAAAAAGAGCGGAGCAATACCTGCATCAACAATAAAGTATTTTTAATGCTATATCGTTCAGATGAATGCTGTTCTCAAAGGGCAAAACTTTATCTTTACAAGACCCCCATTATCATTTTACCAACAATGTGATCATGAGTAATAATAACAAAAACAGGTCGGTTGTAATGCATGGAAGGGTTCGATGGCTGTTCTTTTTTGCAGTACTTACATTGATCAGTTTTGGTATTGTGCTCTATCTCATCAAAAAAGACCTTGATAAAACCAGGACCTCTGTTGACTTTACTTATTCTGTTTTAAAAGATATTGCTGAATTAAAAAGCTCACTAGGACAAGCTGAGTCGGCTACAAGAAGTTTGTTGATTACGAATGATAAAAACTGGGAACCCATTATTGAGCAATTTCATGGAAAAACAAATGCTTTATTTACACAAATAGTATCTAAAACTAAAAATGACACAGCTTTCTCTCCTTCATCGTTAAACTCATTGGAAGAACTCATCAAGAATAAAGAGCGCTTCCAAAAAGCAGTGCTTACTGATAGCACAACCAAAGAAATCATTAAAAAAAGACTCTCCTCAACGGGTGAAGGACCACAACAGTCTCAGGCTATATTTAATATTCTCAATAGGTTAACGGTATGTGGTGAACTTGTTCTTGGTCAAAGATTACAAGCAAATGCACAGAATTATTCAAACAGTATTTATGCGGCAATCATTGGCGCCATCATTGCGTTTATCATTGTATTGGCATTGATTGTGCAACTCAATAGAGATATCTCGCGTAGAAAAAAAGCGGAAGAAAGTGTAGGATACAGCGATGAACGTTACAAAAATCTTATTGAGAATGCCAGTATGGTGATGTATACTACAGACATTAATGGCATTATCACATTTGCGAATCAACAAGTTGGAGATCTAACAGGATATTCAGTGGAAGAACTTATTGGGAAAGATTTTTCTTTTCTATTGCATCCTTCTTGGATGCAACAAGTATTCAATCATTATACACAACAATTTCAAAGTAAAACAGCGTCTACGTCTCTAGAGTTTGTAATCAGAACAAAAGCCGGCAACCAGAAATGGGTAGAACAAACATCACAACTCATTTTCAAAGATGAAAGGATACAGGGCTTTCAGTGTATGGTGAGAGATATAACGGAGAAAAAGCAAATAGAATTAGAACTCAAAGAATCGGAACAACGAAGAAAAGAAAACCAACTGCGACTGGAAGCCATATTAGAGAATACTACATCCCTCATTTTTATCAAAGGCTTAGACGGGAAATATATTACCATCAACAAACGATTCAAGGAAATGATGGGTGTTACGGATGAGATGGTGATCGGGAAAACAGATTATGATTTTAGCGAGAAGGAAACGGGAGATCACTACAAAAGATTGGATGAAGAAGTGATCAATACCCGTAAGCCGGTAGAAAGCGAAGAGTGGATATTTGGTCCGGAAGGAAGAAAAAATTTATTGGTGATTAAGTTTCCACTACTCGATCATAGAAAAAAAATCTTCGGTATTGGTGGTATTGCTACAGATATTACGGACAGGGTTTTGTATCAGCAAAAGCTGATAGAAGCAAGGAAAAATGCAGAAGAAGCCAAACAGTTGCAAGAACAATTCTTAGCGAATATGAGTCATGAAATCCGAACACCAATGAATGGTATTCAGGGTATGACAAATTTGCTATTGCAGACAGAACTTAATGGTCAGCAAAAAGAATTCACTTCTATGATCAAAAGATCAGTGAATAATCTATTGGTCATTGTGAATGATATTCTTGATTTTTCCAAGATCAAAGCCGGGAAAATTACATTGGATAAAGTTCCTTTTCAAATTCGAGATGTGTTGAGTCAGGTCAAATCTCAGTTTGAACATGAGGTAGCACAAAAAGAATTGGGACTCATTTTTGATCATGATATGGGGTTACCGGAAACTGTTATTGGAGATCCCTATCGTTTGAATCAGGTTTTGGTGAACATTATTGGTAATGCTGTGAAGTTTACGGTGAGTGGAGAAGTACGCATGAAGACAGATGTGGTTCAACAGGCTGGTAATAAAGCTACCATTCGATTTACCATATCTGATACCGGAATGGGGGTACCCGAAGAAAAAGCAAATATCATTTTTGAGCCATTTATGCAGGCCGGACCGGAAATCGCCAGAAATTATGGGGGTGCCGGATTGGGCTTGTCCATTTGTAAAGGACTATTGGAGTTACAAGGTGGAAGCATTCAATTTGCGAATAAATCAGGTGGTGGAGCCGAATTCATTATTCAAGTTCCTTATGAAGTGCAACAAGAGCCATCAGCGGAAAGAGATGAATCACAACTATTAAAGGATAAACATTTTCTAGTGGTGGAAGACAATGAAGTCAACCAAAAACTGGTAAGTTATGTTTTGAAAAAAGTGGGTGGAACAGTAGATATTGCCAATAACGGCAAGGTAGCTATTGATCTTTTGGAACAAAAGAAGAACGAATATGATTTGATCATCATGGACCTTCAAATGCCGGTGATGGATGGATATGAAGCAACGGAATACATCCGGAAAACCTTACAATTGCAAATTCCTATCATTGCCATGACGGCTACCGCATTAAAAGATGATCGTGATCGTTCAGTACAAGTGGGGATGAATGATTTCATGCTGAAACCTTTTGATTTTGATGATCTCTACAAAAGATTAATACGACTCCTTATCAAAGAGAAAAGCGAACCTGATAACTATGATGCCATGAATAGCCAGAAACTATATGACCTCTCTTTACTCGAGGGCCTAGATGACAAAGACTCGCTATTGGATGTATTGAACTTATTCCTGGAAAATACACCTGCTCAGATGACCGAACTTGCTGAACTATCTAAAAAAGCAGAGTGGGATGCCCTTTATCAATTAGCGCACAAATTGAAGGGGGCACTTGCGATGTTACAGGCAACCCATATTTCTGAATTATTAGGAAAGATTGAAGCGGGTGCAAGAGAGAGAAAAGATATCGATCAGATACCCGCTAAAGTAACGGAAGTCTGTACTTTATTTGATCAGATGAAAATCCAATTGATAGACGAAAAAGAGCAGATCATGGGTCGATAACCCGAAATCTCGTATTTTTATTAAGTATCTTAAAGTCTGAAAGACAAATATGAAAATCCTGGTTGCAGAAGATGAACCCATGTTATTGAAAACAATTGAGCTGAAGCTTAAGAAAGAGGGTTACGACGTTATTGCTACAATAGACGGAAGAGAAGCTATCTCAAAAATTGAATCTGAGCAACCTGACTTGGTTATTTCAGATATTATGATGCCTTATGCATCGGGTTTGGAGTTAACTGCCATGCTGAAAAAAGGAGAAAAGCAAGTGCCCATCATTATTTTATCTGCCATGGAGCAGGAAAAAGTAGTAATGGAAGCTTTTGAATTAGGCGCTGATGATTATATCACCAAACCATTTAGTTTGAATGAGCTATCTATTCGTGTAAAAAGACTCATGACACGATTAGGAAAATCCTGATCCTTAATATTGATTGTATGTCTTTCATGATAAATATCGGACGAATTCTTTTTGTAGCATTAGCCATCTCGGTATCTCCTGTTGTTGCTCAAATCGATACCAGCAGTTCAGATGGGCTACTGAAAGCCGCTCGTAAAGCTGCATTTGATGAAAATAATTATCCGCAGGCTAAAGCCTATTTGTATAAAGCCATTGAAAAAAGTCCCAATTACTCCGATCTCCGTGTTTTTTTAGGAAGGATCTATACCTGGACGAAAAATTATGACAGCGCAAGGATTTGTTTTGAAGAAGTATTGAAACAAAATCCGGGTTATGAAGATGCATGTATGGCATATGCAGATATGACATTCTGGAATGATGAGGATGAAAAATCTTTGACCATTTGTGAAGAAGGCATTAAGTATAATCCCAAATCAGAAGGATTATACCTGAAGAAAGCAAGGGTATTGAATTCCATGCGAAGATTCAATGAAGCTGATAAAGCAGTTCAGGCAGTATTATCACTGAATAAAAACAATACAGAAGCCAGAGCATTGGCCAATCGTATCAGAGAAAATGCAGTGAAAAACAGAATTGGAGTGAGTTATGATTTTGTCACCTTCGATAAACAATTCTCTGATCCATGGCATATGGTGAGTGTGGATTATGGTAGAAATACAGGTATCGGTTCTATAATAGGACGATTCAATTATGCCAATCGTTTTGCATCCAATGGGTATCAATATGAGCTAGAAGCTTATCCTCGTATTTCTAATACTTTCTACAGTTATGTGGGATTGGCTTATTCTGATAATGTTGGCGTTTTTCCGGGATGGCGTGGTGGATTTTCTTTGTATGCAAATCTTCCTAAAAGTTATGAGGCAGAATTAGGTGTACGTTATCTGAAATTTTCCGGAGATCCTACTTATGTATATACCGGATATATTGGTAAATACTACAAGAGCTGGTTATTTGGTGCCAGAGCCTATATAACACCGAGTACATTCACCAGTACAGTTTCCTCTTCTTATAATTTATCTGCACGTTACTATTATGCCAGTGCTGATGATATGTTGGGTTTCAATATCGGTTATGGAGTTTCACCCGATGACAGGCTCAATGTAATTCAGTTAAATGGAGTACAACAATTAACTTCTTATAAAGCAGGATTTGTTTTCAGAAAAAAGTTTGCCAAGTTTAATGTACTGGTTATTGATGGTAGCTGGTTGAATCAAGAGTATCTGCCGAAAACTATCGGTAATCAATATCAATTCAGTATTGGATGTCTGAGAAGGTTTTAAATAAAAAAGCCCGTATTAAAATTTCTTGGCGAGGGCTACTCGCTATTGTTATATTTCTATTGCCTTTCTGGATGTTGGTAGTTTGGTTTTTTCTACCCGGAAGAAAACTACTGATTGCTATTGTTGATAAAACAGTAGTGGAGCACCCCGGACAAGAACACCTTTCTTTACATTGGGTATTGAATCAGGAAAAATTCTTGAAAAACAATACAGACCGTTATGAGCCTGATAAAGATTATTTTGGCTTTTTCCCATTGGAAGATGAAAAGTACAAACTCAAAGGATTGGAACGCTTTGATTCTACACAGTTACAGAAGCTAAGTGTAGACGCAGATGCAGCTTATATTACAGATGCCTACGGTGTTTTTCGGAATGAATGGTTTAAGCAAGGTAATATACAAGACAGATCCGGTATCGTATATGGTGGTATGAGTAAACAAGATCTTTATTTTCTGGAGTTAATGAAACAAAAAAGAAAACTCATCATCACCGAGTTTAACTCTATTGGCTCTCCAACAGAGCCTGCCATCAGGAATAAATTTGAACAAACTTTTGGTATTCACTGGTCAGGTTGGATTGGTCGATATTTTGAATCATTTGATACTACCATCAATAAAGAACTGCCTGGCTGGTTAATTAAAAATTATAAAAGAACACACAATAATCAGTGGCCTTTTAAAAAAGGGGGAGTGGCATTTATTAATGCAGATAATGATCTGGTAGTGATTTTAGAAAATGAAAAGCACTTGAAAACGGGGCTGCCCTATATTTATGCTTCTCAAGAAGGGATGGATCATTATGGTATGCCGGATAAAATGAAATATTCTTTTTGGTTTGATATCATAAGTGTCAATAAGAATATAAATCATGTGATCTCAGATTTTAGGATAGATGTGAATGAAGTCGGGCAGACAGAATTAGCGCAATACAAAATACCGTCAAGTTTCCCGGCGATTACTACACATATAAATACGGACTATCGTTTCTTTTATTTTTCAGCAGATTTTTGTGATAATCCTATTTCTCTCTCTTCTTCTTATTTCAAAGGCGTGGCTTTATTTAAATGGATGATGTATACAGAAAGAGAACCGCTCGAACGTAAAAGCTTTTTTTGGCGCTTGTACCGTCCTCTTGTAACCACTATACTGAATGATTATTATGACAGTATTAAAAAAGGTCAATAGCGGGTATATTTTTGAATAAGACTATCCGGAACTAGTTTCTTTTCTTGCGTAAACTGAAGATTCTTTCTTTTGAAATCGTTGAAAAAAGACTTCATTTGAAACTTCATATTATTAGTCGGATCTGGTTCTAAATCCATATTACTACTGATCTTGAACAAGTTGTCTCCACTCAGCATATAAGAACCTCTTACAAAATCATTTAATTCGGGTTTTGTTTGTTTCAACGGAATAGAATGATTATTTCGGAACTTTTTGCTTGTATCTATACCTGTACCTAGCCATGCATTTATATCGGGTATTGTTAAGCCATAGCTATACTTTAACCAAGCTGTTAATGTTGGCGCAATATCAAAATGACTGGAAATCGACGAAAACTTCTCGGGTTTCTTTAGCATGGGTGAATATACTATCAATGGTACATGGTAGCGATCTAGTTTCGTACTCATAGGAATTTCCGGCATTCGGTGGTCGCCGGTTATAATGAATACTGTTCTAGTAAAATCTTTTCTTTTACTATATGCGCTGATAAAGTTTTTGATAGATTGATCCGCATAGAGAATGCTCGCATATTGCTTTTCATAATTCCTATAATTTTCTTTTTGTTGAGCAGAGAACTTCAGCTCTCCCATTCTTTTTTCAAAAAGATTAATATACTCTTCTTGATTATTAATTATGAAAGAACTATGAGTAGATACCGTTAAAACAATACTGAGATGAGGGCGAGTACTATCATCTCTAGTTTTTGAAAGCATATAATTGAAAAGCGAAGCATCATCATATCCCCAGCTTACGCCCGAGGGGGAGATGGGAAGTCGTTGATATTTGGCAGCAGAAAATGATGTTTCATCATAAATATTTTCGACCCCTGTTTTTTTCAGGAATACTCGCATATTATCGAATTCAGCATCCCCACCATAAAAGAAGGATGTCCTATAATTATTGTATCGTAGCAAATTGGCGATAGATAAATGCGCAGGCATCTGATCGTCTAATTCATTAAATCCATTACTTGCAAAAGGAAGTGAAGCTAACAGTGAAGGAAGTACTGTAAACGTCCTACCACCTGTACTCAAGAAATTCTCCCAGTATAAACTATTATCGGAGAGCGAATCCAGGAATGGTGTGAAGCTGCCTAAATATGCATTTTGATTACTAAAAGCCCTACCCAATCCCTCTACCATCACTATCACAATATTCGGGGGCATAGAGTCTTCTTTAGAAAAGAAGTTAGCTAACACATTTTTGGTACTATCTGTTTTATGTAAAAAAGGATAATTTTTTTCATCAATTTCTGCGTCAGCGAAAATATTGTCAGACTGATAATCATCACGATAAATATCTTCTTCCAATTCTTTCGGGAAAAATCTATTGAAGCTAGACGAATAGAAATAATAAGATTTGTTGAGGGATAAATTATTACTGTATTCTCTACCAGGTTGGAGATCGGCAGTGACTGTATTCAAATCTCTAATACCAGCAGTTATGACCATCAGAATAAAAAATACGGCGATACCATCATTGGCTTGCAATCTTTTCGGGAGTTTTATCAATACAAAAATCGATAAAGCACCAACGGCAACCAATCCAATGATGGTAATCAGTGATAACCCAGCAGATGCACCCACCGTTTGTTGAATATCTTCCCAAGAGTAAGTCCAGAGATCTGCGCCTAAGGGTACAAATGATTGTATAAAGTACTGCGACAATGCCAACTGAATTAACACCGCAAGTGAACCTAAAATAATAAAAGAGATATGTGCTGCTTTCTTACTGAATACATAGATCAGTGTAAATGGAACAAAACACCAAATGGTTAACGCAGAAATGAATGCAACATCTTTCGCTAAACCATAAAGAATTACTTGTTTGAAAAATTCAGGTTCTCCATGCTCTTTATAATCCAATCCAATTTCAATGCCTCTGGCTATGATGAATAAAAGCAATAAAGCAAGTATATGACCTAAATAATAACGGAAAGATTGGAACAACACATCCGGTATTTGATTCAAAACAGGCACTACTTTTCTTCTGTACCAAGATATTTTCACGGGAGCTTCTTCTGTAACAACAGGTATTGGTTCAGGAACGACTTCCACAACAGGTGCGGCTTCAACAACCGGCACTACTTCTTCTGCAACTGCAATGGGTTGTGGTGTATCAGCTGTTTTCTTCGCAAAACCTTGTCGGGTCATTTCGCCCCAACTCTTCTTTTTTCTGATGTAGTCAATATAACCTTTGATAGCACTCCATACCACAAACGGATGGAAGTAAAAAGGTTCTGTAAGTGCTGTCAGTAATAAAATCAGAATATCAATCCTTCGTTTGTATTGATGATACGTAATTACTTCCATGAGTATGGCGAAGGCAGAATACAGGTATCCAAATGAAACAATGAATAATAAATACGCAAAGAAGAACCCCCAATCGAGCATACCAAAAGCAGCAAATAAAAAGAAACAAACAAAACCAAAGAATTCAATAACCGGCGCGCACATTTCAAAGAAAAACCAATAAGGATAGCTTAGCATCCCCAGCAATCCATATTTCGGGTTGAAGAACATTTTTTTGTGAAACTTCAATGTTTCAATGGTGCCTCTGGTCCATCGATTCCGTTGCCTGCCTAAAATATTAAAAGAGTTCGGAGCTTCTGTCCAACAAAGCGGATCGGGAATATACGTTACACGGTATTTTTCATTGCGCTCTTCCATGTAACGACGCATGCGCACCACCAATTCCATGTCTTCTCCTACCGTATTATGATCATAGCCACCGCATTTGATGGCAATTTCCTTATCAAAAGCACCGAACGCCCCTGATATCAACATCAATCCATTTAATCGGCTCCAAGCCATTCTTCCTAAAATGAATGCACGGATATATTCGAGTATCTGCATTCTTGGCAAATAATCTTCCGCCAATTTTACCTTTACCAAACGACCATCTTCAACAATACAAGAGTTGGCAATACGAACCACACCACCGGAAGCAATTACACGTTCATCGGTTTGTTCGAGGAACGGCTTTACCATTTTTAATAAAGCATCCTGTTCCAGAATACAATCTACATCTATACAAACAAGGTATTTATTGGAAGATATGTTAATGCCCACATTTAATGCATCAGCCTTACCACCATTTACTTTATCTACTACCAATAGTTTATGATAAATAGGATTACGGCTCTTATAAACACCTCTTACTTCTTTGGTCTGAATTTTATAGTCAACGAAATAATCAATTTTCTCCAGGTCGTAGGCTTGAATCATTTTTTGTAAACAATCATCCTTACTACCATCATTGATAACGATCACTTCAAGGTTTACGTAGTATATGGAGAGTAGCGATCTGATATTTTCTACAATGGTCATTCCCTCATTATAAGCCGGTGCAAGAATACTGACAGACGGTGCATGTGTGGATGAAGCAAGAATCCTATAATCTGTAAAACTATTTTTATGAATATATTTTCTCGTTTCTCCTATGGAAAAAATAGCAATGGCGAGATACGACAATAATAATAGCGTGGAATAAATGAAGATCCCATACGTGAGTACATCAAAAGCAATATTTAATACTAAGTCCCAGTTCATTTCACGCTTTTTACATGTCTGAGTATTCTTTCAAAAGGTTCCGGCTCTATTGCTGCTTTTTGTTCAATGATTTGAATACCATTGGTACAATTATTGACCAATACAGTAGCCGCTTTTACTTTAATAATGTTATCAGGCGCATCTAACAATCTGATCATAAAATCTTTTTGATCATCGGTAGCCATATTCAGAAGACTATTGAGAATGTGCACTTGATTCTCAAAATCTTCTTTTGTAAAATAACCCACGAGCATGGATGGCGTCCGTTCATCAGATAATACAATAAGGGTTTTAATAGCTTGTGTACGAACAATTTTAGCCGGATGAACAAGACAGTCTATAACATTATTTTTAATAGCATATTGCTGATATTCTGCTGCAAGCCTTAACGCAAACACGACAACGGTATCATTTTTGGAAGATAGCCATTTAGGTATTCTGTCTGACAGATCTTCTTTTTTACCAAACAATTTCAGCTGTTCCAGTAATTTGATCTGTTGCCATAAGGTTAGCGGATAAGTGATCACATCTAAAAAACGCAGACCATTAAAACCTGTCAGGTGAATTACGGCGATCTGTGCTTCAGAACGAACAAACTCATGTTTACTATTGGTTTCCCGATAAATTTTTGTCAATAGATTTTTTTGATCCATTAAATACAATTCCTGAATTCCTCTGGCCTGTATATACCATTTTCGCTTATTCTTCATTTTTAACAAAGAATCTTCCCGAAGTCCCAACTTATTGTATAAGGCAACAATATTATCTGCAACAGCGCCGGAGAAATTTTTCTTGCACTTGATCAACTCATCAATGGCCACTTGTCTGGCTTTAGGGTCATTCAACATGCGGAAGAATTTTTTAGGGATATCAATACCTTCTATGGTTTCTTCCAAAATGATATGACTGATCCATACCTCAATATTGCTTTTGATACGTACTGTGTGAAAGAAAAGCCTTTTTTTAGCGATTGTTTGTATGTATATCAACGCTACGATCAATAAAATGCATACTGACATGATCTTAACACCCATCATGAGATTTTCAGGACTCAAGAATTTGAGGAAATCCCTTCCAATGGATCCAGAGAGGAGTGTAAAGCAGAACGTACTAGTCCCAGTTAAAATCATTGGGCAAATAATAATGAGTGTTCCCGTTAGGGGATATTTAAGACATTAATTTACGTAATCTGAACATAATATGTTCTCAAAATTGCCGGTTTCTTATAAAACAGTCAATAACGAAACAGTCGGCTAATTATTACCTGAGGTATAAGGGAGATACAATTTTTTCAAAATTATTCCGTAAAACCATAGAATAACTTTGATCCAATAAAATTTAGTCGAAATTTAAGCTAGCAGCCTTGTTTTGAGCAAGGCTTCTTTAGGAAGTAAATGGTTCTGACTATGTTTGTACTATTATAAGGATTCAAAACTTTTGATATGAGCTTTCGCAATTTTAAAATGGTGGATTATGTTGTTTTTGGTAGAGGGGCTTTTAACCAGTTAGATGATATCCTGGCACCTCGAAGAAAAGCAGATGCACCCATGATTTTTCTGGTAGATCATTTCTTCGAGGGTAAGCCATTGGTGAACAGAATACCCTTACGTGGTAAAGACAAGATCATTTTTGCGGATGTTACTTACGAGCCTAAAACAACACAGGTTGATGCATTGGCCAATGAGCTCAAAGAAAGCTTCGGAACCGTTAGTGGTATCATAGGTATTGGTGGAGGTTCTACCATGGACTTGGCGAAAGCAGTATCTCTCATGATGAATAATCCCGGCTCTTCTGCCGATTATCAGGGATGGGATCTGGTGAAATTTCCGGGAGTTTATAAAGCAGGTATTCCTACATTGAGTGGAACAGGAGCTGAAGTAAGTAGAACCACTGTACTGACCGGCCCCACCAGAAAACTGGGGATGAACAGCGATTTCACCCCCTTTGATCAAATCGTATTAGATCCGGAATTAACCAAAGATGCACCGGTGAACCAACGTTTTTATACCGGAATGGATTGTTATATACACTGCATCGAAAGTTTGGAAGGAACTTACCTGAATGAATTTAGTAAAAGTTATGGCGAGAAAGCATTGGAGCTTTGTCAGAAAGTATTTGTCACCAAAGATCATTGGGATGATGAGAGTGATGATCAGCTGATGATGGCCTCCTATGCCGGAGGAATGAGTATTGCGTATTCTCAAGTGGGTGTTGCCCATGCGGTGAGTTATGGACTCAGCTATTTACTCGGCACCAAGCATGGAATTGGTAATTGTATTGTGATGAATCATCTGGAAGAATACTATCCGGCAGGGGTGAAAGAATTCAAATACATGGTTGAAAAGAATAAGATCGATATTCCTCAAGGGATCTGTAAAGGACTCACAGATGAACAGTTTGATGTGATGATCAATGTTTCATTAGGCATGAAACCCTTGTGGGAGAATGCTTTGGGAAAAGACTGGGAGAAGATCATGACCCGAGAGAAATTAAGAGCTTTGTATGAGAGACTGTAACGGCTGGTTCTAGTTTGTTTTCTAAGACGCGAACATTAAACAGTATCTTTACAGGAATTCAATTAAATACAGACCAATTTGAAGTTTACAGATTTAGGGCTTGATCAACGCATTTTAGATGGTATTGATGCCATGGGTTATGAAACCGCCACACCGGTTCAACAACAGGTGATGGTACCCATTTTAGAAGGAAAAGATATCATTGCTTCTGCACAAACCGGTACCGGAAAAACAGCTGCTTTTTTACTGCCACTGATACATCGTTTATTAACGGTTCCACATGACTCCCATGAGATCAATGCCATGATCATTGTTCCCACACGTGAACTGGCCATTCAAATTGCAGAAAGTCTCGAAGGGCTTTCTTACTTCACAGATGTAAGTTCTATTGCGGTATATGGAGGAAGTGGAGGGGATTCTTTTAATGCAGAAAAGAAAGCTTTGACACAGGGTGTAGATATTGTGGTTTGTACACCGGGAAGAATGATTGCACACCTGAACATGGGCTATGTAAAGCTCAAAGGCTTGAAGTATTTGGTATTGGATGAAGCAGATAGAATGCTGGATATGGGATTCAATGATGATATCATGAAGATCATTTCTTTTCTGCCCAAAGAAAGACAGAACCTGCTTTTCTCAGCCACCATGCCGATGAAAATGAGAGAGCTGGCGAGAAAGATTTTACGCGAACCGGTAGAAATCAATATCGCCATTTCTAAGCCACCGGAACAAATCGTTCAAAAAGCTTTTATTGTATACGAACCACAAAAGATTCCCATCATAAAAGATATGCTGGGTAGTAATAAGTTTCAAAATGTCATTGTTTTCTGTTCCAAGAAACAAAATGTAAAACAACTGACAACAGAATTGAAGCGTGCTAAACTTTCTGCAGAAGAAATTCATTCTGACCTAGATCAAACCAAACGAGAGCAGGTACTACAAGACTTCAGAAATAAGAAGCTGAATATATTGGTGGCTACAGATATTTTGAGCAGGGGTATTGATATAGAAGATATTGATCTTGTTATCAATTTTGATGTGCCCAATGATGGAGAAGACTATGTACACCGTATCGGCAGAACAGCCCGTGCAGCCAGCAAGGGCACGGCTTTTACACTGGTAAGCGAAAAAGAACAAAACAAATTTGCCGCCATTGAAACACTACTCGGTGAGCCGGTTTTAAAAGGAACCGTACCTGAAGAATTTGGCGCAACGCCTGCTTATCATCCCCGTGCACCCAGACAAGGCGGACAAAACAGAAGATCCAACGGAAACAGAAGATCGGGTCCACCAAGAGGCGGGAGACAAAGACAGTCATAAACTTTTATACCAAACATCATTTCATGAAATACCTGGTTTATATCCTGCCCCTGTTGGCGGGATTAACGATTACCACGCAAGCGGGCGTGAACAGTCAGTTAAAAACAGCCGTGAACAATCAGTGGGTGGCGGCATTTATTTCTTTTGTGGTAGGAACCATTGCACTGGCATTGATCATTCTGCTTACTAAACAAACATTACCGAGTACCCAACAATTACAACAAATAGAGTGGTATAAATTTTCTGGGGGCTTACTTGGGGCGTTCTTTGTAACTGTCATTATTTTTTCCGTTCAACAGATCGGTTCAGCCAATGTATTTGCGTTGGTGATTGCCGGACAGCTATTATTTGCCCTTGTATTTGATCATTTCGGGCTATTTGGATTTAAGCAAAGTCCCATTAACTGGGGTAAAATAATGGGTGTATTGATGTTGATTGGGGGTGCTTACCTCATTAATCGTAAGGGCTAGATTAAAATGCGCAGAATGAGCAATTTTCTAATTTGAATGAACGTTATAGTAAAAAATAACGTCTTATGGCCTCTTTCAGAAGCTTTGTAGGATCAGAGTTAATGTCGTTCAGGCAGCATATTGCCGCACTCAGAAATATGCTTCCGCAGAATATCAAATTAAAGCCTGCCGAACGCAGAAGTATGTTCAAGTTGAATGATAAAAAGAAAGAGTTTGTGGAGAAGGCGGTTTTATCTATGCGTAAAAATCCCGCTACAGTTCCTTCTTATGTAGATGTCAACACTTGTAACAATTATATTCAGTTATATAAACAATACAATGAGTTATTACATGAATTGGAAGAAGTAAAAACCAAAATGGAAGATGCGAAACTATTGTTGGGAAATGAAATCTTAAAGCAAACAAGGGCTTATTTCCATAACTCAAAAAATGCAGCACTATCCGGTAGCGAGCAGTTCGGTCAAATTTATAAAGACTTAAAACCACATTATGCGGTTGGAAGAAATAGCAGAAGAAAAGAGAAAGAAGCGTAACTATCTTTTATACTGAAATAAAGAAGGGCGACAGATTCTGTCGCCCTTCTTGCTGTAAACCATTCTAGTTTGTTAGATAATGAGGTCTTAAGTATTAATACAAATAAGCCAATGCTGTTTTATCGTTGGCGTTGAATGGACGGTTTACACCGCTGCCAATACAAGCTAACATCCATGAATTAGGATCGGGTCCGGTAGGTGTGCCGGGAATATGAATAGCTCCAACAGTAGAAGCACCTTCATTTACAGCAGAGCCACCACAACTATAGGCACGGTTCATATAATCTGTATGACGGAAACCAATACAATGTCCTAACTCATGCGCAAAAATGGTTGCTGCATAATTGATAAAGGTAGAAGAGGTTCCGGAGCCGATTGCTCTGGTATTTACTTTTACAGAATTAAAAGGATCTCCGCTTGCAGTTGGGAAACCTGCAGAAGCCAGATAGCTACCACTTGCACGATCGAAAGTGATATTGGCTCCTGAACTTACTCTCTGAAGAGTAATTTGTAAATTTTCAGCATTAAATCGACGAACCACTTCATCCAGAACAGGACCATAAATGGCTGCATCAATTCTGCTGGTCAATGCAACAGTAATGGTTCTTGGTAAGCGTGTTACCAAGTTCGTAGTTCGGTACTGCTCCACTTCACCAACGCGCAAAATGGCTCCATTTAAAGAGCGCTTCAATTCATTGGTAGGAATAAAAATATCTCCTTCAACAATATAACCGCCTTCTTCGGCGATAATATTATCAGCAGAGAAGCCCAGTGCTCTTACACTGTTAATAACATCTTGTGAGATTTCTTTTTGGATTTCTTGCTCAGGAGCAACTGCTTTTTGACAGGAAACAGCTGTTATCAATAAAGCAATAACAGCTAAAGAAAGGCGCATGTTTTTTCTCATGTGTTTTAGTTTGGATTTTACAAATGGTTTACAGCATCATTGGATTTCAGACTGAATTTAAGCAATGTATGAATCAGACGAAAGCAAATTTGGGCAACGCTGTTGCAAAACAGCAAACTGATTCACAAACACGAAAAAAATTGCAGTCCGTTCTTATTTTAGATACGTAGATAACTGAAAAAACGATTTACCTATCTTTAATATTCCAGTCTCCTATATACATGAGAAGTGCTTTGGTTTGTTTATCCTTATTTGTTGCTCTGTCTGTCCAGTCTCAATCTATGCGCAGACAAATCATCCCGGATGTGCTGAAAAGTTTTGTTGAATCATCTAATGCGTATTCGTTCAAAAAAGATTCAACAAAAAACGTATTTGCATGCACCGGAAAACTACCTCCCCATACACAGGTTCTCAGAAAACTGGCAGATACCATTGCCATTGTACGGATACAGGACCCTAAAATCCTTGCGTCTCTTTTACCTCAGGGCAAGTTGATGTCTGTGAATGATCTTTGGAAATTTCCTTCGGGCTTTATCATGCCAACAGCAACTGATAACGATCATTTACAACAAACATGGCTGATTGAAACCATCGATACAGCCATCGTAAAGCAATGGGTAGCATCAAGGGATTCGGTAACGGTGATGCATGTATCCGGCAAATACATCCAAATCAAAACCTCATGGAAATGGATGGAAGATCATGTAATACCAGATCCTTCTATTGTATTCATTGCGCCCGTATCTACACCAAGGGTAGAAAGAGAATTGACCGGGTTTGATCTATCTGCCAATAAAGGCAATCTCGCACATCGTACATGGCCATCGATCAATGGTAGTGGTAGAATTATTTCCATCAAAGAAAACAAATTAGATACAGCAGATATTGATTTTAAAGGCCGATACATTTTTTCATCATCGGCATCGCCCAGAATGGAAACACATGCTACAACAATGGCCACCATTGCGGCAGGTGGTGGCAATAGTTTTTATACCGGAAAAGGCTTTGCATACGGCGCTCTTATTACTTCATCTGATTTCGCTAATCTCTTACCTGATTTTTTTCCTCCCCTTCCCACTCCAGCCATCACGGTTCAGAATCACTCTTATGGAACAGGAATAGAAAATTATTATGGTGCTGATGCTGCTGCTTATGATCAGCAGATGACGCAGCCTTCATCACCCATTCATATTTTTTCTGCAGGTAATCAGGGAACGCAAAGTTCTTCATCAGGGAATTATGCAGGCATCAACGGCTTTGCCAATCTAACAGGTAGTTTTAAAATGTCTAAAAACAGTATTGCAGTTGGTGCTGCAGATTCTTTTGGTGTGGTTCCTTTACTCAGCTCACGTGGCCCTGCTTATGATGGTAGACTAAAACCCGAACTGGTAGCATTAGGCGAGGATGGTTCTTCCGGTGCAGCAGCCATTGTTTCCGGTATTGCCGCATTGGTACAACAAGCCTATCAGCAAAAAAACAATCGCAGCATTGAATCAGCAACCACAAGAGCCATACTGTTCAATAGTGCAGATGATGTAGGAACTTCAGGCCCTGATTTTATTTCGGGATATGGAATGGTGAATGCTTACAGGGCTATACAAACCATTCAAGAAAATAGGTTTTTGCATGACTTGGTCAATGATCAAGAACAGCGATTGCATTCAATCACTATACCCAATGGGGCTGTTAATTTGAAAGTAACACTTAGCTGGACAGATCAACAAGGACAAGCCAATTCCTACAAGGCGTTGGTGAATGATTTGGACTTGGTATTAGAACATCCGGCAACATCGCAAACATGGCAACCCTGGGTTTTGAATTCCTTTCCACATGTAGATTCGCTGCGTAAACCTGCAGTAAGAAAAAGAGATACGCTCAATAACCATGAACAAATAACCATTGCCACACCTCCTTCAGGTAACTATAACATTAAAATTATTGGTGCATCCATTCCATTATCTAAACAGGAATTTGCGGTTGCCTGGCAGTTTGATACGGTTTCACATTTTGTATTTAGTTATCCTGTAAAAGGGGATTTGCTGGAACCTGCAAGAAAAAATACCCTGCGCTGGGAAAGTACAATAACAGATACAGCTACTTTAGAATACAGATTAAATGATGGTCATTGGCAAACAGTAGCACATGGAGTGAATCTTGCCCAACCCTATTTTCAGTGGCAACCACCGGATACCACTGCTGCTATTCAGTTGCGTATGAAAACAGCACAAAGATTCTGGCTAAGTGATACCGCCGGGATCTCAACAAATTTACTGATCAATACAGGGTTTAATTGTGCAGATTCATTCCTCATCTATTGGCAAAAAGCGAAAGTAGATAGTTATCGGGTGTACAGACTCGGAGAAAAATACCTCGAATCTTTTATTACACTTAGCGATACCGCTTTGATTCAATTGAAGCAGAATAATCCGTATAGTTTTTTCAGTGTAGCACCCATACTACCATCGCAAATAGAAGGAAGACGTGCTTACACATTTGATTATAGACAACAACAAGTGGCTTGTTATATCAGTGGATTTATTGCAGACCCCTCCGGTACGAATGCTGCAAGACTTAGTTTACAGCTGGGTACAACTTATCAGGTTGTAAAAGTGGTATTTGAAAAATTAACCGCTTCCGGATTTGCAGCGTTTCGCGAAATAGCACCTGTTACTAATAACCAGCTAATAATTACTACTCCTGCCAATAATGGATTGAATGTGTATCGTGCAAAAATTGAACTGCAAAATGGAGCTACTTATTATACACAACCGGAGCAAGTACTTCTTTTTGGTACAGCAGCCTATTATGTATTTCCCAATCCGATACAACCGGGTGCTGCTTTAAATATTATGGATGCGGATCCTGATAATCGAGAGTTTCGTTTGTACGATGTGTTTGGCAGATTGGTGATGAAAGAATCGCTTACAGGATTTCGTAATCAGCTTCGCATGCCGCTTTTGCAAAGAGGCGTTTATTTTTATGTGATTATGCAAGCCAATAATCGAACACTGAATGGACGGCTTATTGTACAATAAAAAAGCTGCCCGATTAACGAACAGCTTTTTTCATCAAGGGGGTATATCTTTTATCCTTTATTTTTTCCTTTACCATTTCCATTACCGTTGCCGCGGCCATTTCCATTACCATTACCTCTGCCGGGATGATTTCTATAACGATCATCATCACTGTCTCTGATCACAACTTGTTTAGGCCCTTTCCAATTTTTATATTTCACACGATATACATCTGCTCTCAGGTAAGGCCTAGGTTCATTGATCACGATCTTGGGTACTGCATATAAATTATAACCCCTGTATCTACCCGGTAAGGAAGCGGCAAAAATCCATTTTCCACGATCCAGATAAATAAACTGACGCTGTGGAACATGGTAATACACATCAATATCAGGCATGTAGTAATAATCAACATAATCATATCCCACAGGTCCCCATAAAGGCTGGTTTCCAATATTGATATTGGCATTGATACGTATTTGTGCATCAGCATTCTGCTGACTTAAATAGCCAAACGAGATCAACAGGAGTAATAGGGCTTTCTTCATATTTTAAAGTTTTATACCTATATAGTGCAAATAGGATGCCAGTTTGGTACTGAACCAAATATTAATTGATTTATAGTTGGTTATAGCGGTAGCTTGTGCTCAGTATTGAATTTTTCTATCGCGTGCAGTAATCATCCATTCCCCGGCTTTTTGATGATCGATAATTGTGATCGCTCTTTCATATAAAGCACAGGTTGGACAAATATGCATCGGTAATCCATATAAAATATCACCGGGTCGGTAAGTATGATTTTCCGGTGCTGCCAACACCAAATGTTCCTCACTTTGTGAAACAGCTTTTAATTCCGGAGCATTTAAAAAAACGACTCTTTTCTCCAATGGGTTTTCAGCCGCAATGGATTTATGTCCAAGATCTGTACAGATCATTCCGGGAGCAGGTAAAGAAATGATTCTTGTTAAAACCAATGCTGCAGGAATAAAAGGCTGTTCGGGAAACAGAGAAGCATAACCATGATCCCAATACACAAATGTACCGGGACTGCAAACCATGTTTTCTCTTTGTGCATGAATGGGGAAACTGGGACTACCGCCGGCAATGATAGATAGTGTGATGCCATATTGGTCTTGTATCTTTTTTTGTAAAGCCTTTGTTCTAGCAAATGCAGCATCACAAATTTGTTTTCTTTCTATGGGGTCAGGATGACGGATATGTCCATCATAAGCATGCAATCCGGCAAGTTGAATAGATGATTGTTGTAGACAAAAATCAACTAGACTCAATGCAACTTCCGGTGCAATACCGGTTCTGTTCATTCCCACATTCAGATCGATATAAACAGTAAGAACAATATTCGCTTCTTGGGCAGCAAGTGCTATTTCTTGTGCAGCAGCAATCGTATCGGTCAAACATGCATACTGTGTATCAGGATAATGTGCGATGAGTGAAAGAAAACGTTTCAACTTAGGTCCAACAGGTTGGTATGCCAGTAACACATCTCTTGCTTTACAGATTCCCAATAACTCTGCTTCAGCAATGGTAGCACATTTGAATTGTTCTACTCCTGAACGCATCAATAACTCAGTAACTTCTTTTGTTTTATGTGTTTTGATATGTGGTCTGAGTCTTGAAGGGTTGCCTACCAAACGAATAGCCGCATCAATATTGTATTGTACCCGTTCAGGATAAACCAATAAAGCGGGTGTATCCAATACAGATGGATCAGTTATGGTATACCAGGTATCTTGATGATTGTTCATACATGTAGTTCAAAAATGGCTTCAATTTCAACAGGAATATTTCCAGGTAAGGAGCTCATGCCTACGGCACTTCTCACTCCAATACCATTATCGGGTCCCCAGATCGCAGCAAACAATTCACTACAACCATTGATCACAAAAGGATGATCTGCAAAACCCTGAACAGCATTAACCATCCCTAAAACTTTGATCACACGCTTGATTTTATCAAGACTCCCTATGTTTTTTTTAATGGTGGCAATCATGGCCAATCCTACTTGTCGGGCCGCCAGTTTAGCCGCTTCTTTGTCCATGTCCAATCCAACAATACCTACAATCCAGCTACCATCATTTTGTAAAGTACCGTGTCCGGATAAATACAGGTACTCGCCATCTACTAAGCAAGGCTTATACACGCCGAGCGGTTCAGGAGCGGGAGGTAAGCTCAGGTTCAATGCAGCAAATGCTTGTTCCGGGGTATGTTGTGGCATAATGGTCAGTGATTCTTTACCGGCAAGTTATCAAATCCTGTAACAAGCTGTTCATTGTTGATAATTCATATTCAAAATGTGGACTAATAAACGTTGTAATTCATACAGGTATACTGTTCTATTGGAGAACTTTAAGCAACCAACGATAAACCCGGCATGATACCACTCCCACTCGTGATTCCCGAACCGCTCAAGAATGATCGGGTAGATTTTGCAAGGGTAGTTAGAAACCCCGCAACTGGACAATTTTCTTTACACGCCACTGCTTTTTTTGATCAGGGAGAAATCATTTGTGAATTCGGTGCTGCTGAAATTGTAGATACGCCTAGTTATAAAACTTTACAATTGGGTTTGAAAAAACACATCCTATTATCACCAGAATGTTTGCAGTATACCAATCATAGTTGTGATCCCAATGTATTCTTTGATACAGATAATTTACAATTGATAGCGTTGAAGGCAGTTCAACCGGATGATGAAATGGTATTTTTTTATCCCTCTACAGAATGGAAGATGGCGAGTGCATTTAACTGTACTTGTGGCGCTAAAAATTGTTTAGGTATTATTGAAGGTGCTGCTGCATTGAGAGAAGAAATTTTGCAAGCCTATCGTTTGAATTCATTTATACACCTGCAATTGAAAAACAGATAAGATTTACATGTTGATGAATTTATTAACTGCAGAAGAATACAGTCGTTTAAAGATTTGGGTACTGGCTCCTTCTTTGGTAACAAATGATCCAAACATTGATTATTACTACGATTTTTCACAGAGTATTGGTGAGTATACACGTGTTTTTGCTGCATTGAATATGGATTGGCAATGGCAGCCGGTAACAATGGAAGATTATGCAACCATCATCGCAACTATTCAGGATGAAAAACAAAACGGAAAAAGTTTTCCTATTGTACTCAATCTTTGTGATGGTGATGAAATCAATGGAACACCGGGTATTTCAGTGGTACAGTTGTTGGCATCCTCGGGTTTGATCTATACAGGTGCAGATGAATATTTTTATCGGATCACCACTTCTAAAATCCCAATGAAAAAAGCATTTGATGCAGCAGGCGTTGCTACCGCAGCATGGAAAACCATTTTGTTACCGGAAGATGCCACCAAACAAGTAGTGGAAGCATTGGGGTCTCCCTTAATTGTAAAACCTGCTGTTTCCGGTGGTAGCATGGGCGTGGGTATTCGCAATGTGGTGAGTAATGAACAAGAGCTGAAAGAGCAAGTGATGCAAATGTTCAAAGGCTACCGTGGATGGAATTTGGCAGCTGATGGAATCATAGCAGAACAATTTATTCAGGGTCCCGAATTCACAACCATGATTGTAGGTTCTTGGTATGAACCGGATCACTGCAGGGTGTATGATGCAGTGGAAAGAGTATTTCATCCTTCTCTTCCGGAAAAAGAAAAATTCCTGTCATTCGATCGTTTATGGGAGATCTATGAAGAAGAAACACCCATGCCTTCCGATGAAAATTTTTATGAATACCAAAAAGCGCCTACATCACTTCAAGACCAAATAAAAGCACTGAGTCTGGCTGCATTCCTGTCAGTAAAAGGAACGGGTTATACAAGAGTGGATATCCGACAAGATGCTAATACCGGAGAATTGTATGTACTCGAAGTGAATGCGCAATGCGGATTGAGTGAGGATGAAGATTACACCTCTATCGGTGCCATCTTAAAAGTGAATGAAGAAAGTTTTACTACGCTGATACAAAACATTCTTACAGAAGCGGTGAAACGTTATCAATTAAAACAAACGGAGAAATACCAAATGGCTCCAGTGTATGCAGGATATTAAATAAAGTTTCGTGAAAACAACAGCAGATACAGCAAACAACAACTGGGCAAAAGGCAAAAAAATTTGTGTACTGCAACCCGATTACAGCACTACCAATGTTGATTATAAAAATTATGATCCGCCAAGAGATCTTTCTTCGTTACTCCCCGGTGCAGAGGTAGATCATATATTTCTCAATAAACTCACTACCTACAAACAGCTGAAAGCGTTACAATACAAAAATTATGATGTATTCATCAACCTTTGTGAAGGCTATCTGGAATGGGAAGTTCCTTCCATTGACGTAATCTATACTTTGGAGTTATTAGGACTACCATACACAGGACCTAATACCAAATTGTATGATCCATCCAAAGAGATCATGAAGTATTTGGCTTATTGCGAGGGCGTTGCTACACCGGCTTATGCACTGGTGAATGATTTAAATGATTTGAATACGATTGATATTCCTTTTCCATTGTTTGTGAAACCTTCTAAAGCGGGAGACAGTCTTGGCATTGATGAACATTCCCTGGTACACAATAGAGAAGAGTTGTTGCAACAGGTACAACTATTATTGCCGGAATATCCACAGTTATTGATCGAACAATATATTGAAGGAAGAGAGTTCACGGTTTTAGTGATGGCTGATGCCAATGGAAAAACCGCTACGGCTTTTCAACCGGTTGAATTTATTTTTCCGGAAGGGTATCAATTCAAGACCTATGCATTAAAAACATCAGCCTTACATCCTTCTGCCAATATTCCTTGTAAGGATACTAGAATCAGTGATGCGTTAAAAGAAGCTGCTATTAAGATCTTCAAAGGGTTCAATGGCGTGGGCTATGCGAGATTGGATTTTAGAATGGATGCAAATCAGCAGTTGTATTTCCTGGAAATCAATTTTACCTGTTCTGTTTTTTATACAGATGGATATGAAGGATCGGCAGATTATATTTTACAATATGATGGAATTGGTCAGGCCGGATTTTTAAAAAAAATGATTGAAGAAGGAATTTCACGTCACTTACGCATGCAGAAAAAATATCAGATCAAAGGAAATGCATTGTCCGGTTTCGGTATTTATGCAACACGATCTATCATGTGTAATGAAGTGATTTTCATGGGCGAAGAACAGTCTCAACGCATGGTCACAAAACGTCATGTAGAAACACATTGGAATGATGTTGAAAAAGAAATTTTTCGTCGCTATGCTTATCCGGTAAGCAATGAAGTATTTTTGCTCTGGGATAATGATCCGGCAGCATGGGCTCCGCAAAACCACAGTTGCCAACCAAATACTGCTTATGATGGCTTGAATGTCATCGCCATCCGACACATAGAAAAAGGTGAAGAACTAACCCTCGATTACGCCACATTCTTGGATGAACACATGGAGCCATTTGAATGCCAATGCGGTTCCACCAACTGCAGAAAACGGATCACCGGCACAACGAGTAATACCATAACACAAAGAGAAAGTACTCGTCGTTCTTAAACGAAGCGCTGGTTCAATTGTCCAACTACTAACCCAATTTTTTTGCTTCAATGGTCTGATACAGGCGATTGTGAATGTATTGTAATGAACTGATGTGTATGATTAGAATGAATGTTTTGGGTAAGTTGGTGCAAGCGCACAAAATGAGATTAGGCATTACCTATGTGTTGTTTTCATTGGAAATGACAGGGGCTTTATTACGTCCTTTTTTTCTGGGAATGGCGATCAATGATTTGATGGAACATTCCTACAGAGGATTGATATTATTGTCATTGGTACATTTTGTATGGTTGGTAATTGGTACTATTCGACATCGTTATGATACCCGTACCTATTCTGCTATTTATACTTCACTAGTGACTCATTTTCTTTCGCGAAAAATAAAAGCCAAAGAAGTTTCTAAACTAAGTGCTCACTCAACGCTTGCCAGAGAGTTTGTAGATTTTCTGGAATTCGATCTGGTATATATCATTGAGGCAGTCTATAATATTCTGGGGTCTATGATCTTACTATTCTTTTATCAATCCTCAGTTGTACTGCTTTGTCTCGCTATACTCTTGCCTGTTATGGCCATCAGTTATTTTTATGGCAAGAAAATGAAACGTTTGACGCAACTGAAGAATGACGAGTTAGAAAAACAAGTCAATGTTATTTCTTCCGGTGATTCCAATGCTATTCGCAAACATTTCAATAATCTTCGTAAATGGCAAATACGAATCAGTGATCAGGAAGCATGGAATTTTGGAATGATGGAATTGATGGTAATGGTAGTGATTGCATTATCACTTTTGATCACCAATCAGGTAGCGGGTACTACTGTATTAGCGGGTAATATCATTGGTATCTATAACTATATCTTAAAATTTGTTTCGGGGTTGGATACGATCCCATACACTGTACAAAGAATAACAGCCTTGAATGATATCACACAAAGAATTCGCTTGCAAGTAAATGAATACCCAGAGGAGCCTGATCAGCAAAAAGGTATTGCTATTCATGTTCTGAAGCAAACTGAAACCGCTGCATAAAAAGCAGATCAGGGTATCTCATAAAATCTTCTTAAATTATACCCTCATTTATCAACTACAAAGCAAGGAACATATGAAAAAACAGCTACTGCTGATGACTGCCATTCTGTGCGGAACCCTTACACAGGCACAAAGACTGAATATAGACAGTCTGATGAAAGAATCTAAAAAAACAGAACAATGGGAGCCCGTTCCCCCAGTGGTTACGCCCGGTAAAACAAATGCAGATGCACCTTCAGATGCGATTATACTTTTTAACGGAAAAGACCTCAACAGTTTTCAAAAAAAAGGTGGCGGACAACCCGGTTGGAAAATTGAAAAAGACGGATCATTGACCGTAGTGAAAATGTCGGGTGATATTGAAACCAAACAAGGCTTTGGTAGTTGCCAGTTGCACATAGAATGGAAAGCACCTGCGGTGATTGCAGGTAATGGACAGTCACGCGGTAACAGTGGTATTTTCTTCATGGGGAAATATGAACTGCAGGTGTTGGATTCTTATAATAATCCCACCTACGTGAACGGACAAGCAGCCAGCATCTACAAACAACATATTCCGCTGGTGAATGCAAGCAGAAAACCCGGAGAGTGGCAATCTTATGATGTGATTTTTACTGCACCACAGTTTTATGCAGACGGACAAATACAAACACCAGCACGCATCACAGTATTCCACAATGGAGTATTGGTACAAAACAATGTAGAGATCAAGGGAGGAACAGAATGGATTGGTCCGGCCAGCTACAAAAAGCATGGCGATAAAGAACCTTTGATTTTACAAGACCATGGTAATGATGGTGGTAATCCGTTGAGTTATCGGAATATTTGGGTGAGGGAACTGTAGGGAACAAGAAACAAGAATAAAGAAACAAGGTCCAAAGGACTCCTTCGGAGAACAAGGAAGGAGTAAGGGGCAATATTCAAGTAATCATGAACAGCTGCAAGCTACACGCCGCAAGCCACAAGGAATTTTGAATATTACATATTGCCGCTTGATCCTTACTTGTAGCTTGTAGCTTGCGGCTTGTCGCTTCAAGCCTCGCAAAAATTGCGTAAAAATACCTATTGCCATCCTCACCTTTCTGCCCTTATCTTGCGCATCTGATCAATTCAGGTATTCATGATGGTACAACCTGCAAGTATTTTACAATCTGTTTTTGGTTATACTTCGTTCCGGCATAATCAGGAAGCGATCATTGATCATTTGCTAAGTGGGAAAGATGCAGTGGTATTGATGCCCACGGGTGGTGGTAAGAGTTTGTGTTATCAGGTACCTGCATTGTGTCTGGAAGGGGTGACTATCGTAGTGAGTCCCTTGATCGCACTCATGAAAGATCAGGTAGATGCATTATTGTTATCGGGCGTTAAAGCGGCTTTTCTTAACAGTACACAACATCCGTCTGAGCGGGAAGCCATTTTACAACAGTTGCGTAACAATGAATTGAAGTTGCTCTATGTAGCACCGGAACGTTTGGTGGGATCAGAGATCAACCTGCTTCAGTTTTTGAAAGAGCAAGCATCACCCGCCTTATTTGCCATTGATGAAGCACATTGTATCAGTCAGTGGGGACATGATTTCAGACCGGAATACCGCATTTTACATGAACTGAAAATTCAGTTTCCTTCTGTTCCGGTGATTGCGCTGACTGCAACTGCGGATGGTCTGACTAAAAGGGATATTATTGATCAACTCCAACTCAAAGACTATCGTGTTTTTGAAAACAGTTTCAATCGACCCAATATCACCTATTATGTGAAACCCAAGCGTAATTATTATGATGAATTGGTAGATTATTTGGAACAGCATAAAGAGGATAGCGGTATCATTTATTGTTTGAGTAGAAATGCAACTGAAAAATTAGCAGAGGATTTGAAGGCAGATGGATTCAATGCAGAAGCGTATCACGCAGGATTGGATAAAACAACACGCGATCAGCGACAGGATTTGTTTCTAAAAGATGATATCAATATCATGGTCGCAACCATTGCTTTTGGTATGGGAATCAATAAAAGTAATGTGCGTTATGTGATTCATGCTGATCTTCCTAAAAATATTGAAGGGTATTACCAAGAGACAGGCAGAGCCGGAAGAGATGGGTTACCGAGTGAAGCCATTTTATTCTATGGACCCGGTGATGTGATGAAGTTGAAAAATTTTGCGCAGATCGATAACAATCCGGAGCAAACAAAAATTCTTTTGGATAAGCTCGATAAAATGGTGGCTTTCTGTGAAACCAAACAATGCAGAAGAAAATACTTACTCAATTATTTTGGAGAACAGGCGCCCGATTATTGTGGTACCTGTGATACCTGTATTCACAAACCGGAATTATCTGATCAAACCATTGTAGCGCAGAAGATCATGAGTGCCGTAGCACGCGTGAATGAAAGATTCGGTTTGGGGTATATTGTTGATTTGTTGCGAGGAAGTAATAGTGAGAAAATAAGACCTGAGCATAAAGAGTTGAAAGTATATGGTATTGGCAAAGACAAACCCAGAGATGAATGGATGCATTATACCCGTGAACTTTTATCGAGTGGCTATTTGCAAATGAGCGATAACCAGTATCCCGTATTACAACTCACAGAAAAAAGTAAGGGCGTTTTATTTCAGGGTGAAAAAGTATTCTTACATGCACCTATTCAGATCACTACCACTACTAAAGAGCCTGTTGTTTATCAGCAATTGCCATATGAAAAGGAATTATTTGAGCAACTGAAAAAGCTGCGTAATACAATAGCACATGAAGAAAATGTACCCGCTTATTTGATTTTTAGTGATAGCAGTTTGATTGATCTGGCTACCTATCTTCCTTTTACAACAGAAGACCTGAGTAAGATATCGGGATTTGGTGTCTATAAAATTGAAAAGTATGGCGAAGCTTTTTTAACGCAGGTACAGGATTATTGCAACGAACATGGATTGGATACCAGAATAGAGCTGAAACAACCCAAGCGGGAACGGAAAAGTAAACTACCCAGAGAAAGAGAAACTGATACTAAAAAGATTTCACTGGATCTGTATCAAAAAGGGATGAGCATTGAGGAGGTCGCAATACAAAGAACACTTTCAATCAGTACCATAGAAACACATTTATCATACTATATTTCTTCCGGGAAGCTGGACATTACTAATTTTGTATCCCCCAACAAGCAAGAACTGATCCAGGCGGCAATCGCAAAATATGGTAAAGCAAGTCTACGGCTTTTAAAAGAAAATTTGCCCGAGACAATTAGTTATGGTGATATCAGATTCACTATGGCAGCTACGGAAATCAATGCATAATCAGCGCATGTATTTCGCAAGGGAGTTGGTATACTAATTAGTAGTATATCACCGGTAATATCGTGTGCTTTCAAATTCAATACTATGAATGGAAAGATCTCAGTGATAATAGCCGATGATCATCTCGTTTTTCGTGAAGGATTAAAAGATATGTTATCCTATCACCCTGAAATTGTACTCAAGGCTGAAGCATCGAATGGAAAAGAGTTACTGCTAAGGGCAAAGCAATATGCTCCGGAAGTGATCATTACCGATGTAAAAATGCCGTACATGGATGGTATTGAGACTACGAAGAAACTTTGTAGAATGTATCCCGGTGCCAGAATTATTGCACTCAGTTCTTTTAGTGAAGATCATTTAATTATTGATATGCTTGAAGCCGGTGCCTAAGGTTTTTTATTGAAAGGAATACGGGAAGAAGAACTCATTACGGCTATCAAAGCCGTGTATGAGTACAAGCCTTATTTCTCTCCGGATATAACAGAAAAGCTAACCCGCATTATTGCAGGCAGATACCATCATAAAAAGGGGCCACAACATGTGACATTAACCGAAATTGAAAAACAGATCATTGTTTTGATCTGCCGGGAACTGACCAGTAAAGAAATTGCGGAGCGATTAGAAATAGGCAAAAGAACGATTGAAAGCTACCGGATGCGTATCATGGATAAACTGGGAGCCAAAAGTGTGGCATCTGTTATTACCTATGCGCTAAAAGCCGGTTTGATACAAAGAACAGCTTGATTCTACGCGTTTATTGCCATAATCGGCATAGAAAATGAGATAAAAGCGGGATTTGACTAATTTTTAACCACTTCTGTGCAGCCATTTCTGTTATTTTTGCGCCCTATTGCCATATATTGGCGCAACGAAACGAGACAATGAAAAAATTAGTAGTACTCTTATTGGCTATTTCAGGAACCCTGCTGGCCAACGCTCAGAAGAAAACAACCAAGACCAAAACAGATTGGAGTAAAATAGACCTTAGTGGTCGCCCTGCCGATCATTTCATGATTCAGTATGGAGGTGATTCATGGACAAACCGTCCGGATAGTGTTCGTACCGGAAATGGTTTTAGCCGACATTTCAATATCTATTTTATGATCGATAAACCCTTCAAGACCAACAAGAAAATGAGTCTGGGTTTAGGTGCGGGTTTGGGAACCAGTAATATCTTTTTCAATAACACACGTGTAGATATTAAATCTCCTGCAGCAAGATTGCCATTTACCAATGTTGATAGTGCAGATCATTTTAGTAAAAGTAAATTGACCACCATCTATTTTGAAATTCCTTTGGAACTGCGTTACTATTCCAATCCGGAAAATCCGGGTAAATCATGGAAAGCAGCTGTGGGGTTAAAGCTAGGTACCTTACTGAAGTCTTACACAAAAGGTAAGAACTATGTGAACAAAAACGGACAAAGCATTTATGGTACTTCTTATGTTGAAAAACAAAGCAGTAAGCGTTTCATCAATGGAACCATGCTGGCCGCCACAGCAAGAGTTGGATATGGTAGTTTGTCGTTGGATGCAGGTTATCAGTTGAATAGCGTATTGAAAGATGGAACCGGTCCATCCATGAGAAAATTCTCTATCGGTATTACCATTAGCGGATTATAATCAGAAACATATATTATTCCAACCCCGCTGAAACCTAGGTGTAAGCGGGGTTTTTATTTTTTATAGGATAAGGAAGAATAAATACACGAACACATAATACTATTGCTTTAAGTTTTGGCCTTAGAAAAAAAGCCCCTTCGTCGCAATTCTCGATCTGCGATCGGGATGCTCCTCAGGGTGACGGGTAAGAGGGGGCATAAGGGTTGATGAGATTGGCTTCGCCAATCTCATCAACTTTTTTACTCATAGTGTTTTGTCACCCTGAGGAGCATCCCGACTTACAGTCGGGAATTGCGACGAAGGGTTGTTTTATGGCTGCAAGCAAAATGTATAGTAGAAGCAACTCCAAACCATATACGGTAACGAATTTTGAAGTTTTGTCACTTATGAGACAAAAAAGTAAATAGAGGGAAAGCCTTTTGTGACGATGTTTTGAAGTTAAAACACCTAATCATATATTTTTAAGCAAAAAGCAAAGGTTACCTTTGCAAAAAGAGGAAAAGACTTTGATTGAGAAGCAACATAAAATTAAGGGAGAAGAAACTGCGGTTTTAGTAGGATTGATTCAGAAGGAACAAACCCAAGAGCAGGTATATGAATACCTGGATGAGTTGGCGTTTTTAGCAGAAACAGCCGGTGCGCAAACCGTTCGCAAATTCACACAGAAATTGCCACATCCTGATAGCAGAACTTTTGTAGGGAAAGGAAAATTGGAAGAGATCAAAACTTATGTAAGCGGAAAGAAAATTGATCTGGTCATTTTTGATGATGAATTAACAGGCTCACAAATTACCAATATTGAAAAAGAATTGGGTGTAAAAACCATTGATCGAAGTGACTTGATCCTCGACATTTTTGCGCGCAGGGCGAGAACGGCTCAAGCTAAGGTGCAGGTAGAGTTGGCACAATATCAATACTTGCTACCAAGATTGAAAGGGATGTGGAAACACTTGGAACGACAAGGGGGTGGTATTGGTACCAGAGGCCCGGGTGAAACGGAAATTGAAACAGACAGACGTATTGTAAAAGATAAGATTTCTTTGTTGAGAAAAAGGTTAGCAGAGATCGACAAACAATCATTCACACAACGCAAAGAGAGAGGGGAGCTGATTCGTGTATCATTAGTAGGATATACGAATGTGGGGAAGAGTACCTTGATGAATCTGTTGAGTAAGAGTGATGTGTTTGCAGAAAATAAATTATTCGCCACACTCGATACCACCACACGTAAGATCGTTTTTGAAAACACACCTTTTTTATTGAGTGATACCGTAGGGTTTATTCGTAAACTGCCACACCATTTGGTGGAGAGTTTTAAAAGCACCTTGGATGAAGTAAGAGAAGCGGATATTTTATTACATGTAGTAGATGCATCGCATCCGCAATATGAAGATCAGATTGGTGTGGTGAATAAAACTTTACAGGAACTGAAAGCTTTTGATAAACCCATACTCACCATTTTCAATAAAATGGATCTCTATGAAGAAAAGAATTTCGATGAGTGGCTGGAAGATGAAGTAAAGCAGGAGATATTATTGGAGTTGCGTGAAAAATGGGAACGTGCAACAGATCATAATTGTGTATTCATCTCCGCTTTGGAAAGAAAAAATATTGATGCTTTACGTGAGTTGATTTTGAGCAGGGTTCGGGATATGTACCAGATTCGTTATCCGTATAAAACTGTACACTTCTAAATGTCTTTTTTTAGCTCCACACCGCAATGGCATTTAGTAAGTGCTGCACCTGAATCGCTCGAGTGGCAGTCGAACCATATGTGTTTGATGGAAGTAGCTGGTAAAAAAATAACCCTCGCCCGTTTTGAAGATCAATATTTTGCTTTTGCGCATAAATGTCCGCATGCCAGTGGGGTGATGGCGGATGGTTTTATAGATGCTACGGGGCAGGTGGTATGCCCCTTGCACCGTTATCGGTTTAATATTAAAAACGGCAGAAATACCAGTGGAGAGGGTTATTACCTGAAAACCTACCCTTTGGAGCGTCGGGAAGACGGTTTATATGTGGCTTTTTGACCAAATTTTTGGATATAGATTTTGCCAGATTGCATTTTTCCCTATTTTTGCCACCCCGAAAGGGAAACGGTATATTAAAGCCAAGCTTTAAGAACACCACTAGACTCCCAAATAGCTCAGTTGGTTAGAGCATCTGACTGTTAATCAGAGGGTCGCTGGTTCAAGTCCAGCTTTGGGAGCAAAAGCCTCGCAGAAATGTGAGGCTTTTTCTTTTTTATACTTCCCAAATAGCTCCCGCCTGAGGAGGGGTTAGAGCATTCCGCCTGAGGCGGATTAATCAGAGGGTCGCTGGTTCAAGTCCAGCTTTGGGAGCGAAGTCCTCACAGCAATGTGGGGATTTTTTTATTCCCAAATAGCTCCCGCCTGAGGCGGATTAATCAGAGGGTCGCTGGTTCCGACGCTACGGTCGGGGTGTAGACAGCATCGTCGGTATTCAAGTCCGGCTTTGCTTTTTGGCGACTAATAAGGCAGAAAAAGAAGCCTTGTAAAAATTTACTTTACAAGGCTTTTTTTTCTTTTATCGGATTCTTTAACCAAAATACTGTTATGCCAACAATACTTCCGCAGGAATACTCAACTCCCTGTGAAACAACTTTGCCAGTTCCAGTGTGAGTGGTTTACGCTTGTTCAGTAATGCCGATACATATCCCTTGCTACCAAATTTCCCAACTAAATCTTTATTTTTCAAACCCAAATCCTGCATCTTTAATTTAATGACTTCTATAGGATCGGGCACAGGAACAGGATAATGAACATCTTCATACTGTTTGATCAACAAAAGGGCTACCTGAACTTTCTCACCTTCAGCACTGTTGGGCTTAATGCGGCGATCAAATTGTTTATCAACCCAATCGAGGTATTCCTGGTATTGCTTTTTTGTTTTTATGATTTTAAGTTCCATACTTATTTCTTTTTAAAAGGAATGGTTGTAACATCTATCTTATCGTATTCAGCATGTGTACCAAACCATTTTATCTGAATGGCTTTATAATCAAACACCATTCTTACCACCAATCTGTATTTATTTCCCATAATATTAAAGACAACCCTGTCATCCGCAACCAGACTCGCATTTCCATAGACTTTTTTTAACTCATTAAAGTTTTTAAAATCAGCATTCACCAGTTCATGATACCACTCCTGCAAAGCTGTTGCGGCAGCCGGGTATTTCCTACAGTACTCCAGTAAGGTTTTTCTGGTGATGATATTAAACACGATACAAAGATAATAAAAAGTTTACTATTAGAAAACTTTTTAAATACCCTTCAAATGCTTAATGATCTTTTTGCGATGTAACTTTTGGAAAGTTCCGAAACTTTCCAAAAGTTGACAGTCATAAAATATTTTATACCCACTATAAGTTCACAGGGGGATTCACCAAAGGTTCAGTAAGGGTTCACTAGGGGTTCACCTATAGTTCGCCTTATCCACATTTTAATTCCGTACCCTCTGTAAAGTGATTTCAGGAATAGACACATTCAGGAAAAAAATAGCAAAAAAAATATTTTTCACCAATCTTCTTATAATCAAATACTTGCAAGGGGTGGCACCACCCCTGCCACCCTTTTCATATGGCTTCAGTATCTAGGTTTGTGATCGCAAGCAGGACTCTACTTACTTGTTTGCTGCAGAAAACAAGTAAGTGTAATAACAAATTAAGGTATTGTAGATTCAGAAATTATCGAAAGCTACTATCTGATAATCAATAGGTTAACAGGGCTGATACCAGCCCTACCAGCCCTAACCATAATTGTTCAATACTAGGTTTGTTTTGTCATGCATGCAACTGTTGAATGTAATGACTGCAGCATAACCATTCAACAGACAAACAATTTTCAAAACATTAAAAAACAAACAAAATGGCAAAACAAGTAGGCATATTACCACTGGAAGGCAGAATTGAAAACCTGACCTTTTACCGTACCGCCAACGGTTACAGTGTACAAAAAGTAAAAGGAGTTTCTAAAGAAACCGTTGCAACCAGTCCGGCATTTCAAAGAACCCGAGAAAATATGGCAGAATTTGCACGCGCAGTTAGCGCATCTAAACTGCTGCGTATGGCATTGAGTGATGCCATCAGTGGTTCAAAAGACAGCCGTATGAACAATCGCTTAAACACCGTCATGCTCAAAGCCGTTAAACTCGATCAAGTAAGCGATCGTGGATTTCGGAATGTACTGGATGGTGAATTGCAAATTCTCGAAGGTTTCGACTTCAATAAAGCCGCTCCCTTTGAACAAACTTTTGATGGAGGTATCCGTAGTTCTTTTAACCGTGTTACAGGTGTCTGTACACTTGAAGTAGATAGTTTTCAAGTTGAAAAGAAATTGAAAAAACCGGATGGCGCAACGCATTTCCGTTTCTTAATGGCTGCTGCCGCTATCAACTTTGAAACAGGTGTAAAAGAGTCTGTATCTGCGGCATCGGAATACATAGCATATGCTTTGAGTGGGGTTGTTGATCCACTCAATATCAGTGTATCCTTATCTGAAAACAGTGAACACCCGGTTATGTTAGCAGTAACCATCGAATTTGTACAAGAGATCAATGGTAAAATGTATTCCATTAAAAACGGATCACACAATGCTTGTATTTTACACAGAGTAGATACGAACGTGTAACATATGTAGCAGTCTTGAGTGGCAAAGGCTCAAACTTAGATTTTTTAATGACCTTATGTCTGGTACCAAGGCATAGGGTCATTTTATTTTATCTGGCTGCTGCCCGACCAACAAAAACAAAAAAGAACCCCGACAAATAATCGAGGTTTCTTTTGAAAGAAAAACGAATAAATCAATAGTTGTTAGGGTCTAAATACCCCCATGTTTTTAGCCCACTTATAAACAACTCTACGATTTAGTGCTATTCTAAACAAAGTCTTAGTGACTATTTAAGATTGATATGGTAGATAAAATGCTAATGCTGATTTACTGGGTATGGCATTCTTTTGAACAGTAATAACATCCATTCACTTGCTTATAATGTTTTTTCGCTTCTTTAACGGCATCACTACAGTTAGAGAAAGTGCCTAAATAAGTTCTGTTTTGCGATGAAGGAAGGAAACTGCAATGTTCAAGATGCACTTCATGATCGCCATTTCTTTGTGCAAGGTTATTGACGTAATAGTTTTTCATGCTTAAAAATATCAGTTGTACTATGTACAATTTTACGGGAAACCGTTAAGTCATATAAAATATTACGGCTTACTTTATATTGAATTGGAGCGATGCTGATTTGGGGATGATGATCTAGCCGTTGTTGGTCGCTTGACCAAAGCACATATCTGCGACCAAATATTATTTGAATACACCCTAAATGCATGTTATTAGTTAGGTGATCAACAACAGCGAAGCAGAAGTGATAGGTTAAAATTAGTCGACCCTCTTTGTTCCAAAAAACATAAAGAAGTAATTAAATCATTTTACAATTTAATTTTTACTTACATGTTCAATTTAGTTCCTCCCCTCCGTATTAGTAAGCAAATAATTAACTAAATAAACAGTATTTGAAAATAATACAGGTTTACATATCTATGGAGTCCAGCAACCATTAAAAACGGGGCGTAACCGAAAAGCCAAATGAGTAGGGGCAAAAAACAACAAACATGCAAAAAGTAAAATTCCTCTTAACAGGACTTCTAATGTTAGTCCTAACAATCAGCTTGACATCTTCTGTTCCGATTACGGATTCAAAGATGGAAGATCTTAAAGCTAAACATGCAAAAGCTACACTGTTAATTAATGAAGCGACTAAAGAAGGTAAGACCTTAACTTCTAAGAAACTTATTAGTATTGCTTCTGAAGTTAAAGGCGAGAAACTTAGCTTTAAAGAAAAAATTGCTCTTAAGATTTTCAACAAGAAAATTGCTCAACTTGGAGCTGATAGCACAAATGCTGCTGGTGGTAAAAGTCAAGTAGTTGCATTAATTCTAGTTATCCTAGTAGGAGGATTAGGTATACATAGATTCTATCTTGGATATACTTGGCAAGGAGTAGTTCAACTGCTTACCGCAGGCGGTTGTGGTATTTGGTGGCTCATTGATTTAATAAGAATTATAACTGGTGATTTAACTCCTAAAAATGGTTCTTATGCATCAACGCTCTAAATGGGCAAATAAGCTTGCTTTCTTAAAATTTAACTTGACTCCTAAACAAAGGGTTTATAAGTCAGGAATTAAATTATTTATATTAATTGTATTGCCAATTATTATAATATTCTTGCCAGAAAACTATTTTGATAATCGCGAAAGCATTTGTTTATCAAAGGTGTTTTTTAATGAAGAATGTTATGCTTGTGGTCTTACACGTGCATGTAAACATTTGCTTCATCTAAATTTTGAAAAAGCTTTTGCTTATAATATGGGTAGTTTTATTGTTTTACCTATATTTTCCATTCTTTGGGCTAGTTGGTTTTTTCAAGAAAGAAAAAAAATAAAACATCTAGTTAAAGAAATTAAATAAATTCTGGGAGGAATTGCGATTCCTCCCTTTTTATGATTAGAAAATTTAAATTGAAATTTTTAATATCTATTATTTTTTTGCATTTCTCCCTTTTATTGAATGCCCAGCAGTTAACAGGTATTTGGAGAGGTCAATTTGTTATTGATGATAAAACGAGTCTAAAAAGTAATACTGAGTTTAAATTCGAATTGCAGATTTTACAAAATTCCGATGGCAGTTTACGAGGGGTCACTTATACTTATAAGGTAAAGGAATACTTTGGAAAAGCAGATTTCACCGGACAAATCTCAAAGAATTTTACTTCTGTTTTTATTAAAGAGTCTAAAATTACAGAGGTTGAAAAAAATGATAAAACAGAAGTTTGTCTGATGATTTGTAATTTGAAATATGCAAGAAATACAAAAGGAGAAGAGTTATTAATAGGTGCATTTACTAGTAATAAACCCATATCAAACCAATCCTGCTTCGAAGGAAGTATATTTCTTAAAAAAGTGAGTACATCCACTTTTCCAATAGAATCTTTTTTGAAAAAAGTTTTAAATAAAAGTGAAACAAAAAATTTAATAAATACCAAATCTTCAAATACAATAACTACGGATAAAGATTCTATTTCTAAAAAAGTAGATACATTAACTAATATTCCTCAAATGAAACCGCCTGAGGTTAATTTATTTGAAAGTATAAAACCTGAAGTATTAATTAAAAGAGAAAACAAGATAAGTGCAATAGTCCACGTCAATTCGAAAAATATTAAGATTCTTTTTTTTGATAATGGTGTCATAGATAATGATACCATATCCGTTTTTTTAAACTCACATATTATTATTAATAAAAAAAGAGTCAGTACGCAAGCAATTTCCTTTGAAATAAATTTTAATGATTCAATAAAAAAATACGAGATAATTGCAACAGCTGATAATTTAGGTGAAATACCTCCTAATACTGCATTAATGATAATCGAAGCGGATAAAAAACGTATTGAAATTCCAATTGTAGCGGATTTTAAAGTAAATGCCAAGATAATAGTTGAATATGATGTCTATAGTAAATTCACTATTCAGCGTTTTTAAATAAATAAAAAGATGGTGCTTCTCTTATGGTTTTTGATTGTCTGAGCAAATGAATGAATATGTTTAATGATTTGAGTGCCATTTTTATTTCTTTTTAAATGGAGTCGTTGTTATTTTCTTTTTCATTTTTAATAACTTATGTGCCAAAATGAATATGATAATCGCTTGAATGATTAGGATTGCTGGCATTATTATAACAAACAGCCAGACATTTATTTCTTCATAAGTTATTCCCATTTGTGCAGCCCATACTTCGAGGACTTCTACGCACCAGTAAAATACTTTATTCATTATTGAAACTTTTAATTTTAATATTAATTATTCCTATAGATAACCTCTTCTAGTTCTCAAGTGTAAGATTGCCTTTATTTTGAGTACCACCACCCAATATTATTACTCCCTCCAAATCTCGGACACCGAACTTTATTTCTAGAAGAAGACTCCCCTTTTAAAAAACCCAGAAATGAAAGTGTAATTTCCATTCCTCCCCTTAATTGTGAAGCAGTTCTTAATTGAGATACGTTGATGTCATAACTAAGACCTAGCATTAATTTAAACGCCTGTATTTTGAAAGCAGGTATTAAAGCATCATTCCATCGATAGAAAGTACCAAAAGAAAGTTTAATATTGTCTGCGTCATCCAAATAAGAAGTAATAGATGATTCATACAACATTCCTCCAAATAATTGTTTATTCCCAGCTTGTTGATAATAGTCTACATAAGCAATAATTTGACTTCGTTCTGTAACAGGCGTACTTAACCCTGCATTAAACACAACCTTTGGTGCTTGTGAAACATTAGCATCATTATCAAAAAAATTCAATTTGGGTTTATTCAGATGATAAAGAGCTGTACCAATATAGAATCGGGAATCTTCTCCATAATTCGAAGAGAATACAAGTCCCGCAGACATATCAGTATAAGATCTACCTGTATTGGTAAATGTTTGTGACGATACATTACCGGGTGAGTAACTTCCATTTACAAATTGATCGTCTAACATGGCTTTTGAAGGATCAAAATTACTTTGTACCCTCCCAAGCATGAATGACCCAGATAAGTAGGTATCATTATTATTACTTAAAGACTGATGATAGGTGATTACTGGTAAAATCTGTGTTCTTTTAAGTGCGAGATCACCGGCTTTGTCATAAGTCATTTGTAATCCCAACGTGTAATAACTATTGCTTTGCTCGTTGATTGATTTTTTATACTCAACTCCAATCGCTCTTGTTTGAAAAGGAACCGAAATACTTCCCCACTGATTTCTATAAACAGAACTAACTCTAATATCTCCATTAAATATTCCCGATAAAGCCGGATTGCGCAACATGGGCATTTCATAGAACTGTGAAAATGAAAAGTCCTGCGATAATAACAATTGCGGAGAACAAAATAATATGATTACTAAGATTTTTCTCATAGGGTATCATTTGACTAATGTAATATTCCCTTTGTATGTATAGGTTGTATTATTTTCACAAATCACTTCGCAGGTATATACATATACATCGGGAGATGCTTTTACACCTTTTATAAGGCCATTCCAGCCCTGAGATTTATCATTCGGCTGGAAATTCGATTTTTCAAATACCACACCTCCCCATCTATTAAATATCCTAAATGATTTTACGGAACGAATTCCTGAAGCCCTAACCATTAATATATCGTTTAGTCCATCTCCATCAGGCGTAAACACATTCGGAATAAAGACCTGTGCACTTTCACAAAATACTTTTATGTTAATACTGTCTGTTGCAATACATCCATTAGTTGTTACACCTTTAACAGTATAGGTAATATTATTTTTTATTGTTGCTATTGGTAGTGGACAGGTACTACAGGTAATATTATTATTTGGCTTCCATTCCCATTCAGCAACAGGTCCATTTGTGATGGTACTATTTAATGGAAGTAGCGTTCCGGTAGGTAAGAGTTTATCGGGTCCCAGATCAATTGATAAAGAAGGGAAAACCCTTATAGGAAGTCGTACGGTATCGGAACAGTTATGAATGGTAGTAACAACAAAAACAGTTAAATAATTTCCGGGAAACTGATAAATAGTAGGCGCATTTAATGTAGTAACAGTAGACCCAGAAGAGAAATTCCAAACCGTACTTTTAATCGGATCAAGTGAAAAAACATTAGCAGCGAAAGGAACTACTTGACCTACACAAGCAATGGAGTCTTTATTCGTATTCACTTTTGGAATATCCCAAATGGTAATGGGTATTGATCTACGAATAGTATCCTTACAACCACTATTACCTTCTGTAATTTGTCTTACCTGCCAGGTACTAGGAGCGTTGTACGTATGGATAGGGTTTTTATTATTGCTACTATTTCCATCTCCAAAATCCCACTGTATTGACTTCACTCCATAAAAAGCTGTAGACCTATCTGTAAAAGCTACAATGGTATTACCGCAACCCTGTTCAATTGTATTTGTAAATCCACCAGTAACATTATCTACTCTTATAGAATCAATGCCATTTAACCGACTTCTACACTTGCCTTCTGGTCCTGCAAGTAGATCAACTGTTGGGAAATAAGGTCCTGCTGCAGCATACTTATGGGAAACAATTTTTTCAGTAGAGACCCGTACAGTCCCATCACCAAAATTCCATCGAATAGAATCCACGCCTGGAGCCGCCACTTCAAATCTTGCGGCATCATTTAAACATACCGGAGTAATATTATGCTGAAAAATACCTTTAGGTCCTGTTATGGTAACAGTTCTTGTTGCTTCAAACCTACATCCGCCGGGATATTGAGCTGTCATAACCACTTGAAAAGTCCCTGTTGACCTGTAAGTATGCGAAACCACATCACCCTCATTGAATGCACCATCACCGAAATTCCAAGTTGTTTTTGAGGAAGGTAGTACCAGATTGGTAAAAGTTACATCGAATGGGAAGCAGGTTCCAACACTGTCTGACATTAAAAAATTTCCAACAGAGGGTCTAACAAAAATGTAAACCAAAGAACTAGCCTTGATACAGGGAGATACAATGACGAGTCTTCTTACATAGATTGTTGACAATGGAGTCATATTTAAATTGGCTCCGGTTTGACCAGGAATATCCACCCAATCAGTTTTACCGTCTTTACTTTGTTGCCATTGGTAATCAAAAACATTATATGCTCCAATGGGTAATTGGCCTGCAATGGCAACTGCTTGTCCTGGACATACTGTCAGATCGGTAGTATCAATAATATTATTAAAGTCAGGAACTACCTCTATGGGAATTACCGATGTATCCGATAAATTACAACCTCTTGATACACCGGCCGAAATTGAAATGATTCTGGCTGAAAAACTTTTTTGAACATTTATAAAATTAATCGTTGTTGAGTTTACAGATGTATCTATCCAGGTTGAGGGTATAGCAGGATTAAATGAATATTGCCATTTTGAAACAACACCTCTAAATGAATTTCCCGCAGCTATTAGAATATCATTGCCAACACAAGCTTTGCTAGCAGAAGCAACCAATGGACCGGTTATTGGCTTGTCAAATACAATTACTTCTGTAGTATCTCTTGTTGTTACACAAGCATTATTACTAATTGACCACACTAATCTGTAAGTACCTGATCTATTAAACACAAATACAGATGTAGGACTATTTAGGTTGCGAATTGTACTAGAACTACCAGCAGGAACTGGGCTAAGTAATGTCCATGTGCCGGTTTCAAATGTGGGATTCAGTAAATTATTCCCTGAAAGTGAAACAGAATCATTTCCAGAAATGAATGCACAAACAATTTTATCTGGTCCGGCATTTGCTGTTGTAATAGCAGGTGTATTCACAATCTCAACATCATCAGAAGAACTAGGACAAGCCCCAGGACCAGTGATCACCCAACTAAATCTATATGTTTGTCCAGGCTGTAATCCAGTTATGGTAGTATTTCGTAATGACGGGTTTGTGATTGTTACAGTGGATCCGGATACCTGACTCCAGACTCCCGTTCCAAATGAAGGCGTATTACCGTTAAGTGTTGCTTGTGTTTGATTACATAATCTTTGATCTATTCCAGCATTAGAAGGGGTAACTGCCGGTACAACAGTTATTGTGCTTGCAGTAGAATTAGCTTGTGGACAAACCCCACTTTGCACAACAGCTCTGTACAAAGTTGTTGTTGTTAGGTTTAAATAATTTAAAGAGTTTGTAGTATTATTTAAAGTAGTCCAACTAGAACCATTATTAGTTGAACGCTCCCAACGAATGACCGATCCTGTTTGACCAGATAAGTTGATGGTTCCACTATTTCCTGTAATACAAACGGTTGCATTACCAGATGTAACCCCTGCTACTGTTGTTGGAGATGTATTTACTTGTGTAATGGCACTAATTGCCTCGTTTGTACAAGAGCCTGATTGTTTCACTATTACTCTAACACCAAAACTATTTTGAATATTGGTAAATGATACTGTATTGTTTGTTTGAGTAATATCTATCCACGTATTATTATCTGTGGGAGTCAAGTTATATTGCCATTTTTGAATGACACCTACAACGCCAGAAGTGGATACAGAAACGGTTGCACCTTGACAAACATTGATAACCGAAGCCGACAATGTACCAGCATTGGGATTATTATAGATAGTAATGGTAACCGATGGAGAAATAACCGAACAAGCGCCACTAGTAACTCTCCTACGGTAATAAGTAGTAGTTGTTAATACAGGTGGCTGATAATCTTTTACAGTTGCACCAATAATGGTATTCCATGTACTATTATTGGTTGAACTTTCCCATTGATAGCTATATGAGCCATTACCACCTGTTGGTAATTGACCTACTAATAACGCTGTTGGATTGCCTTCACAAATTTGCTGATCAGTTGAAATAGAAAAGTTGGTTAATGCAGGTAAAACTGTAATGGTAATGGTATTACTTGAAATAAGTGTACAGGCACCGCTACTCACTATTCTGCGATATGATGTTGATGAGGAAATTACTCCCGGATTATAAGAGCTGTTATTTCCATTTGAGGGTACATTGATCCATGATGTGCCATTATCGGTTGAAAACTGCCATTGATAGGCTAGTGTTCCGCTTCCTCCTACAACGTTAGTTCCTGTAAGTGTATTTGCTGAAGATCCAATACAAATAGTTTGATCACTGGAAATCGTATTATTGGATAATGCAGGCGTAACAACAACGGCAACACTTGACGAAACAACATTACAAACACCACTTGTTACCCGTCTTCTGAAATAGGTAGTTGAACTAATTGCTGTTGGTTGATAATCTTGTAGTGTTGCGCCAGAAATTATAGACCAAGTGCTATTATTGGTTGAACTTTCCCATTGATAGCTATATGAGCCATTACCACCTGTTGGTAATTGGCCTGTTAATAAGGCTACTGGACTTCCTTGGCAAATTGTTTGCGGACTTCCTATGCCGGTATTCGCTAAAGAGGGTACTACCGTAATAGTAATAGAATTAGAGGTTGAATTACAGGCGCCACTAGAAACTTGTCGTCTATAAGTAGTGGTAGTACTGATTAGCCCAGGGTTATAAGACAAGGCTGTACCTCCGCTAGGTACATTGGACCAAGATGCACCGCCGTTTGTAGAAAACTCCCATTGGTAAATAAATGAACCCGTACCACCCGTTGGTGTCCCGGTAAGACTCGAAGGGTTTGTTCCGGCACAAATAGTTTGGTCTGCTGTAATAGTATTATTGGAGATTGCATTGGTAACATTTACAGTAATTGCAGAAGAGTTACTTCTACATGTAAATGCATTTGTTTGCGTAACATAATAAGTAGTAGTGCCTGCAACAGCGGTACTTGGTGTAGGAGCGGTAGTAGAGCCTCCAGTTAATCCGATATTATTATACCATAAAACAGTATTTCCGGGAACTGTAGATGCAGTGAGTGTAGATGATGTTGCATTTAAGCAATATGCAACAGGACTTGTAACACCCGGTGCTGGAGGTCTTGGATTTACTGTTATTGTAAACGAATTTGGAGGACCTGCACAGCCCCCGGCAGAAGGAGTAACTGAAATGGTGGAAACCACCGGGGAACTTGTATTATTTACTGCTGTAAATGCATTAATAGTAGCTGTATTTCCAGAGCTGGCTAATCCGATAGATGTGAGGTTGTTAGTCCATGCAAAACTTGTTCCTGTAACATTTCCAGTAAATGTGAATGATCCAACTGATGTACCAGTACATATTTCCTGATTAGCAGGTACAGTAGCATTAGGTATTGGTCTAATTTCAATAGAGCGTGTTACCGTTGTTGTACCACATTCATTTGTAACATCTAACTGTATCGTATAGGTTCCTGGTGTAGCATAACTAATACTACCCGGTGAGGCACTTGTTGAGCTAGCCGGACTACCTCCTGTAAAAGTCCAGCTATATGTGGGGGTAGTGGTAGCATTACAATTAGCAACCGTGGCAGAAGGTGAAATAGAACCTACACAAATGGATGTGGGAATACCATTTAATGTTACAGTAGGTTTTGATTTTACGGTAATAGTTCTTGTTGCAGCTGTTGAGACACAGCCCCCCGGACTTGTTACAACCAAATTGATAGTATAGGTTCCAGGATTAACAAAGGAGAATTCCGGATTTTCAGAGGTGCTATTACCCGTTACATAATTGACTAAAGAAATAGAAGGAGAACATCCGGAAGCTGCTGAATAGGAAACACTCCAATTATATGTATTAACTCCACAAGATGGAGCAGGACTTGTATTTGTAGTTTTTACTAAAAGATTGTTACAGCCTATGGTTTGATCAACTGTGAATGATGCGGTAGGAATTGGATTGACACAAATTGTTTTAGTGATTTCATCAAAACCGCAATTTGTGCTATTCGCAACTTTAAGTTTTATTGTATATGTTCCAGCAGCAGTAAATCTTACTGAAAGATTGTTTGATCCAGGCGTTGTCCATAATGAGGGGTCATTGAAACCATTATCAATACCTAAAATACTACCAGACTGTAATACCCAACCTGTTGACGGCGTGATACTCCAAATAGATTGGCTATTAGCACAGCCTGAATTAGATGCTACTTTAATAGAAGTGGCATTACCCGTAAAATTTACAACCGTATTTACACAAACTGGGCTACTGGGAGATATTGAAAAATTTGCTACTGGCGCATCTGATACATAAATAGGAGCAGCAAAACCTGTAGATGTTTCACAAGCATTTGATGCAACAATAGAAACGTAAAAAGAATTAGAATATGTTAGACTATTAATTCCACAAGAATTTGATAGATAGGTATGTGAAACATTTGCTGGAGCCGGATGAGTAAAAACAGATGGTGCAGTCCCGTCATGAAAATTGACAGTGTAAGTTGTTCCCGGAGTATTATTTATAGCATCATTTATAGGGAATGTTAATGTTTGACCAGTACAAACTGATGTAGATCCAGGATTTGAAGTTCCAATACTAGGATTTGATCCTACGAAAACCTTCTTTTCAGACGTATTAACACATCCATTTCCACCAGTTACTGAATAGTTTAAAGTATAAACTCCAGTGTTATATGTTTGAGTTGTGCTAGTAAAAGAGTTTGCAGAATAATTAGGGTTCCCATTTCCCCAGGTTATATTATAATTTGTATTTGTACTTGATGTAGTAGATGTATTTGAAAAAGTAAATGTACCACTCGTTGAGCCACATATTGCATAATACGTTTGGTCATTATATGTTTTTATACCTGTTCCGCCTAGTGCAGTACTAGGTAGTTGATTTTTCACTATATTATTGGTAACGGTATTTGTACAACCATTAACATCTGTTACAGTTAAAGAAACAGAAAATGTTTGCGTACTATTACCAGGTGTACCTACAAATACTTTTACAGGATTTTGGAGAGTTGATGTATTACCTGCTCCCGAATTAGGATCACCAAAATTCCAGGCATAGGTTAATGTACTACCGGTAGATGTACTTGTAAATGTTGTATTTACATTAGCACAATCATTTTGTGAAGAAACTGTAAAACTAGCTGTTGGGTTTGTATTTACGACTAAAACGACAGGCGGAGTAGTTATTAAGTTATTAATTAATGCTGTGTAACTACCGGATGTAGTTGCATTAAATGAAATGCCGGTTTGAGTTGGAATAATTTCAATATCATCTTTAAGCCATTTGAAAGTTGCTCCAGGAGGTGCATCAACAATGGTAAGTGTTTTCGTTTGCCCTGAACAAATATTTAATGATCCCGAATAGGATATTGTTTGTGAGTATAAAATAGTCGGAATAAACGTGCAGATAAGAATAATGAAAAAAACACCCCGCATTCGAGAAAAATTAATTAGTTCTATAAAAAATCGTTAGTCGAAGGGGGTCGATCTAAACATCAATTAGTGAAATAAAAATAATCATTCTTACGTTGATTTATATTAATTATTTCACTGTCTTTTTTTACTTATTTATGAAACGTAAACAAGTAAAAATTAAGCCACACTATAATCAAAGTCCTTATGACAAGTGGTATAATATCTATTTCTATTGTACCCGTTTTCATTACAGACATCAATCTTTTTAATTTCGATCCTGTCGATATTATCTTGTTATTATTTTCGATTCAATCTTTTGATGACTTATTGCGCTGAGATAATAGGTGGTTCTATCTGTTTATTTTCTACGATATTCTTCTCCTTCTTCACCCTCACTTTCGTAGTTTTAAACGGCTTTATCAACCCCACATCCATCTTATCCGCAATAATCTTATGCACCGCAGCCAGTATAATCTCATCCTCACACTTTTCATTGTACCGGGTTTTAATCAGCTTCTTAATACATTTTAATACTTCGTCAGAGCAGATGATACCTGCAATATTGTAAGGGTCAGTGGCTTCGCATTTATTCCAGAGTGGTTTAAAGGAATTTTTCACCACACTTTCTTTATGCAGGTGTTGCAAATGATTGGCTGCATTTTTCAAGCTGGCAACATCACTCAGGTCTATTGCAAATATTAAGCGCGATGATATGGGTTGTTCAAAAATGATCTTATAGAATTCGAAATTCTTTCCGTTGGTGAGCAAGGCGTATTCAATGCCTTCATTGGCGCCATAGTTGACGGTTTGCCTTAAATGTTTTTCGGATAGCTGAAAAGAAAGTGCTTTTACTTCTACGAGGAAATGCCTGTTCTTATTTACCTGTATCACATAATCGGCATATGTACCCTTGATCATGTATTCTGTTTTAATTTCTTCCAATTGCTTATAGCCCAATACATCTGAAAGAAAACGGTTGATCATGATGCGGGTACCAGATTCATCCAGCTCTTTGATGTTGCCATCTAAAAAATCTTTGCGGTAGGCTTTCAGGGAATTGAGTAGCTTTTGTTGCTTTAGGGCAGTGAGCATAAGATTCGTTTTGGTTGATAAAGACAGGCTCTATCCAAAACTAATAGGCAGATTTCTATTTCTATTACGGCAAACCGTAACCAGAGGGAAGAATAAAATGTTTTTTGAAAATAATTACCAGTGATGCAAATAGCTCTTTCGCTATAATGCCAATTAAGGGTGAGGGATTAGGTATTAGGGATTAGGAGCGCCATCTTACAATACCAGTAGTATCTCTTCCTAACGCCTAACTCCTAATACCTAACACCTATCGCATTTATAATAAACCCGCATTGCTACAAAACACCATCAACTGTTGGTTATTTAAAAAACCCAACTCTTCTCTGATCTGACTCAGGCGTTTTTCAATGCTGCTTAAGCTGGAAGGTTTAATGTTGTGCTGTTTAAGATAAGCAGGTATTTCATTTTGCTGGTACCCCTCATTCAGCAAACGGATAATCGTAATATCGAAATCTGTGAATTCGTAGGTATTTGATCGCTTAATCTGTTGTGCCAATGATCTGGGATAGTATCGTTGTCCTTTTGAAAGTGCATGCATCGCCGACTTTAATTCCTGCACATCATGTCTTGCTTTGCGTACATAGGCGTCTACCTCATTATGCTCAAATAGGTTGTGTATATCGACAGGACGATGCTGTCCCGATAATATCAAAATGAGAATACTAGGTTGAATCGCACGAACAGCCCGTATGAGTTCAATTCCATCATGGATCTGCTGAGGAGTTCCATCATCCTCAAAAGAGAGATCGGTGATCAGGAGGTCATAAGGTTCTCCCTTTTTTTGAGCGAGTTGAATTTTGGCAAAGGCATCGTCACAGTAAAATGCATAATCATACTGTTTCACTTTCAGGTCTTCCATGGTCTTCTGCACCGATAGATTAGTAAACTCCTGGTCTTCGGCAATAATAACTTTATCAATCATACTTTACTGGATTGAAGCGGAAAGCGGATGGCAATCGATGCACCGCCTTTATCGCTTTTTCCAAAAATAATCTCCCCGTTCAATGCTTGAATACGGTTAACCGTATTGTTCAATCCGTTGCCGTATTGAATGTCTGCAGGAAACCCTTTTCCATCATCGCTATAGCTGATCGTTCCGCTGTTGTTGTCTTCTTTACATTTTACGACCACGTTGGTTGCGCCACTGTGTTTTTTCATATTGGTCATGATCTCGCGAAGAATCAATAAAAGCTGGTCTTTTTGAACACTGGTTACCTTGTTCCAGAATACGGGTTGGTTGCCCACTACAAATACCCGGGTTTGCTCATTAGTAAATTCATTCAGCAGGGCATGGATCTGTTTATCGTAATCTTTGTCATCTGCGAAACTCATTTCTTCTTTCGAGATGTCCCTTGATTTTTCATACAACGATTCAATTCTTGTCAGTAAGGGATCCCGTTTAATGTCCTCACTGTGTTCCAGTTCGTTCATGATTCCGTAAAGCCCATTGGCCACAACATCATGTACTTTTTGAGAGGTTTTTAATTTCGAATCTCTTATGGATAGTTCTGCTGCTTGTTTGATGCGGCGTTTGCGTTTATTATACCAGCTCCAAAGCAGAATAATTACAATCGCCGCTAGCCCTAGCAATCCATAAAACCATAGACGTTGTGTGGTGACTTTTGATTTTAATGCAAGATTGTCTGCTTTGCTTTTTTGGGAATCATATCTAATGAGTGCAAAGCGATTCCTGGTTGTATCTCTGGCAAGCTGCAGGCTGTCATTTAGTTTTTTAAATTGATTATACCATTTCTTTGAAGCCGCGGCATTATCAAGTTTGATGAGCTTATCAATCGCTTCCAGCCTGTCAGCAGGGCTTTGGATGATATATGCCTGTTGCAACATTTTGTTGGCATACCATAAAGCAGAATCGGGTTTTATTTTTTCATAATAATCAGACAGATGGGCATAGCTGGCATTTAAGCCACGATGATATTGGCTATCGGTTCGTATGCGTAGTGCCTGCCAGAATTCGGGTAATACCGGATGGCTGGAGTTCAACCGCCACTTTGTGGTGGCCCTGTTATCCAATATTCTTGCAAAAAGAGATGGATTGCTGATTTTTAGTTGTAGGACGGAATCATAAATAGCAATGGCTTTATTGTATGCTCCTTTTTTTTGAAGTGCAACGGCCTTATCATTCATTAACTCAAGCGGAAAGTTATCCTCTGTTGAAAAACGCATCGCCTTGTTATACATATTGATGGCTTCATCATAATGCTGAAGATCAACATTGATATTGCCTAGTAAGCGATAGGTAAAGCATAGCTCGCTATGGTGTTCGGTATTCAGTGTATCAAGTGTTCGTATAGCGCCTGTTGCACTTTCTTCGGCGCCATGAAGATCGCCCGCTTCCCATTGCATATCACCCATGAACCTGTATGCGGTTCCTTTTTTAAGTGTATCATCGGCATTATCAACATATCTATTGTACATCAGGAAAGCAGAATCCAATTTTCCCAGGTGATGATACCAATTGCCTCTGTCATAGTCTGTATACTTCCCGGGTGTATTATCTTTCTTGATGCCGCAACCCCAAAGAAGTAAGATGAATAAGACAAACAATTGGCCTTTTGATACTTTCAAGAATTTAGTTTTCTTAAATATATAAAAAAGGGCAGAATAACTTCTGCCCTTTGTGTTGCCTGTTAACCTCCTGTGGGAGGTGGTGGCGGTGGTGGTACTGGTGGTTTGGGATTACTTCCTGTTTCACCACCCGTATCATCGGTAGTTGAAACAGTTGTAGTATGTCCCTTTTTGTAGTTACCGTTTTTATCGGGTGTCTGGGTTGGGTTAATACATAAGAATATAGCCAACCATATCAATAGTTCTACCATTGTTGAATGATTTAAAATGTGGTAAAAAATTGCCCGTACCGGGTAGCGATCCCGGCAGAGACTGTTTTGTAAGAAGCGCTTCTTACGATGGGAAGGAAGGGCGTTGATCGCAGTTTGGCCAGCAACTTCCCATACTTGCTAACCTCGCTGCGATCGCTGCACTCTGCAGATCATTTGATATGTTGTAACTGGTACCAAACGATCATGATACAAACATAGCATCGCCTAAAAGCCTGATCAGCAATGGATTCCGGTAATTCCAATGATTCCGAAGATTCCGGGAAACCGTAAAATTCAACGCTGGTTAGGAGCTTATTTTGATCCGCTAATTCCAAAAATTCCGGTTATTATGTACATTTAGAAGGAAGAGAAATTATATGCGGCTGACTCACCCGGCATACATCAAACTGGTATTTCGTACTTATCAATTGTTACGCAGTACGCCCGAATTCTCTCCTGCGTTGAAGCAGCCAACACCGGCAAGTATCCGCAAAGAGTGCCTTACTGTTTATAAGGAAAGACCTGATAGAAAAGATGAACCTGTTCTTAGATCTTTTTTCGGACCAGCCGCAGCGAATGGCTCATTCTTAACTCCCATCGAAAACTTTCCGACAGAAAAGTTTAAAGCATTCTCTAATTATTTGAAGGGCATAGCACTTAGTACAGAAGATAAAAATGTAGAACTACTTGCCTGGTTAATAGATTTTCCGCATAGACCGTACCGGTATGGAATGGATGTAATTTTAAGCGAGAAGGAAAAAGCGATTTTAAATAGTGATGATAAGGTAGGTGAAAAGGTATCGCAAGAGATGGAAGCAGCAGCAGATGATAAGAGCGATGATATATTGGGTCAATCCCAGCGAAATGAGTTGGAGAATAATATTGCAATAACAACTCATGAACAAGTACCGGTTGTTCCAATAAATGCGGTTAGTGAGAAAAGAACAGGAAAAAAGAGTGTGACAATAGATAAGAGATGGCTGATCATTGGTGTCGCCTTATTTGTTTCGATTTTTTCAATAGGAATTTATTGGTTCTATGATAAAAGTGGTAACTGTATGTATTGGACAGGTGATCACTATGAGAGGATTGATTGTGACGAAGACAACAATGATAAGGTTCTATTTAATGAAGAGAGATGGAAAAATTTTAGAAAGATCACCGATTTAAGTACCATCACAGAGAAATCAATTGGAGTGGTACATTATTTTGGTAATAAGAATAGAGAGTTTTTTACCAGCGGCGGTAAACATCCCATTGAAACTACTCGGCATTTGAGAGTGATGACACGCTATATCTGGGAAAAAGAATTCGGATCGAAGGATAGTGTAAAAAACAATACTTCTGTTGATCATAATCAAACCATCCAATTAACTAATACTCAAAAATGAGGAATATACTGCTGATCATTATTGTTTCTCTTTTGCACTCCTGCGATAATCCAAATGGAAAAGTTACTGAGTCGAAACAACTCAATGAACGCATCACTCGTCTCGAACAAAAAATGGATTCCTTAACACATACCTCAAACACTGAAGTGGAAGGATACTCTAATAAGAGTACTGTTAGTGAAGATGGTCATTGCCAGGGAATCACCAAAAAAGGAACTCAGTGTAAAAGAAAAGCAAAAAACAACGGTTATTGCTGGCAGCATGGTGGTTGATCGTTGGCTTTCTGTATCCATTATATTCAAGAATTATTTTCTTTAGCCTTTACACTACATTAAATTTTCATAACATACTATAACCCCTGTTTTACAGACTACAATAAGAATAACTTGTTCAGCGTGACAAGTGCTGCTCCCACTTTATCAAGTTCATTATGACTTCGCAAAAAGAATCAACGGTTCCATATTTCCCCTATCTGCTTCTTTCAAAGCCTTTAAATATGTAGCTCTTGCATCTTCTTGTTTTACAAGACTAATAGCACCCCAACTAAATGGTCTCTCTTGTTTATATACCCTGTACAATAACAGATCGGCCATAAAACGACTATGCCTGCCGTTGCCATTCGGAAAACAATGAATACTTACAAGCCGATGTTTAAAGCGGATGGCAATTTCTTCGGGTTTGTATACATTGTGTTGTACCCAGTAAAGCGCATCATCCAGCAATTCTTTTAACGCGATTGAAATAGTCCATTTGTCAACACCAATATTTTTGTCTGTTTTTCGAAATTCTCCGGCCCAATTCCAAACATCACCATACATTTTTTTGTGTACGGCTTTGATAAATGCTTCAGTAAAAAATGTATGCATAGTGATGCGTTTGCTCCAGTAGAACACCATTGCATTTTCAATATTCAGCTGTTCAAACTCATCCAGTTCACCACGCGTCGTAATAGAAGGGATGAGCAGCGCATCTTTCTCATCCTCATCAAGAGGCGTTTGTCCATCCGCATAGTCAAAATCTAATCCCATAATATTTTAGGTAGCTCGTTCTTAAACAGATTCTTTTTTTCTTCTATCGCCTTTTTAATTCTTTCAGCTGAATTTTCTTGGTCTTCCAGGCGCATGGTATTGCTTGTATGCAATACGATCTGCGTTGCTTTTTCTTCTGCCTTTCGCTCAATCAATGCTTCTAATGAACCATCTTTCGGTACGAAACCATATACCAGTTGCATGTCAAGCTTAGCTGCGGTTTCTCTCAAAGCCCTAATGGTAATGCTACCGTCCTGTTCACGTTTTTCTATATCCTGCATACTTTGTTTGGTAATACCCAACTTACGACCCAATTGCTCGAGAGAAATACCCAAAGCAACACGCAAAGCCCTAACCCAACCTGTTGGCGGTTGAACGATTTTAGACAGGGTTGAATAGGCCAAGATCTTTTCGTTTAGGTGCTGTATCTGAAGTGCTTTTTTATTCATAATATCATACTATAGTCTGACAAAATTATATGAAAAGTAAGATTATAACATGACTAAAATAGTAAAAAAGTAAGATTATGGTATGACTTTTTGTGTCAATTCGTTGTAAGTAATTGATTTATAATGCAATAAATTTTTTTGTATCTTCATTGTATCCGGAACCATTAATTCAAAAGCCCAATTAACAGCGTATGCGTACTTGTTTAATAGTAGCATTTATTAATATCCTATTTCTTATCGGTTGTACCGGTTCCCAAAACCAACTCACCAGCGAAGAAAAAAAACAAGGCTGGATATTATTATTCGATGGTAAAACCACCAAAGGCTGGCATGGTTATAATAAAGATGGTCTACCTGCTGTATGGCTGGCCAAAGATGGTGAACTGCAATGCAACCCCACCAAAAGAACAGAGCTTGAAGTAACCGATCTGGTAACGGATCAGTCCTATGAAAATTATGAACTACAATTTGAATGGAAAATAAGTGAAGGCGGCAATAGTGGTGTATTCATCAACGTCCAGGAAAAGAAAGAACTGATCGCAGCTTGGATGACGGGTCCCGAATACCAGTTATTGGAGAAAGCACATGTAGATTTTGATAAACCTGAAAAGAAACCGGGAAGTCTGTATGCATTCACCAAAGAACCTGCAACAGTTACCAACAACAAACCGGGAGAGTGGAACCAATCGACAATAAAACAAGTAAATGGTGTGATTGAATTTTATCTGAATGGAGTACGCACAGCTAAACAGGATCTAACGTCGCAAGACTGGAAAGATGCAGTAGCACAAACTCATTTTAAAGCATATCCTGAATTTGCTATGATTACCAAAGGACATATTGCATTACAAGACTGGCAAAAACCGGTATCCTTCCGAAACATCAAACTTTTACCTCTATAACGCTGTGTAATATTACCATTGTTGGTCGCCTGACCAACGAGATATATATGCACAACTAAATATTATTTGAATACACCCTAAATGCATATTGTTGGTCAGGCGACCAACAATGGCAGATATTTTATAAACTCTAATCATGAATATAAATCACCCTTACTTTTTTAACTCGGCCGCATGTTTCGCACCCGCCTCTCTCAGAATTTTGTAATAATGTTGGAGCGTAGATACAATACTGGTGCCTTTATTTTTTTCAATTTGACCTCGTACATAATCTAAAACGGTTTCTTTATCTACCTCATCTATAAAGTTGAGATTTACTTTCCACCAAATCGCATCGTCAATAAATTCCGTGAATTTAGAAGACACGGCAAATTTTAAAATATTACCACCACTGGGATAGAATTGTATACTATGACAATTCAATTTCTGTTGCGCAAAAGCAGCATCCCACATCTTGCGTATTTTTTCACCAATCACTTCTTCGCTATCCTTTTCAACATCTACGCAAGCAGCGTCTAAAAGTCTTCTTTGGTACATGTATACATAATCACCTTTTGGTTTTGGGTCTTTGCCTCGACTATCAATATATATACAAATATTTTCCAGCTTTTTAAGATTCGGACAAGGTTGTGTCTTATCCTCTATAACTTCTAAAAATTGAAGAACCAGTATTTTCCCATCGGGTTGTAGAACAAGCGTTCTTACATCCCCGTTTGCTCCTGTACCACGGTTGAATGTATCATTTGTTAAAGTACCATCTGCATTCAAACGTGCGATTTGGTTTCTGTTGATTCCATTGTATTTGGTGAAATTGCCCCCCACTAGTATTTTTTCATCAGGTTGTAGGGTGATCGTACGTACAGTATAATTTGCCCCTACGGAACTTTCAAAGGTTTTATCCAAACTACCATTAGTATTCAGTCGCGCTATTTTATTTCTACTAGTATTAAAGTGTTTCGTAAAATCTCCACCAATCAATATTTTTCCGTCTGCTTGTAAGGCAATGGTATTTATTTTTTCATTGACTCCTCTATTCGAATCAAAACTTTCATCTACACTACCATCTGCATTCAATCGTGCAATATGGTCTCTCATGATACCATTGAAAAATCTAAAATCTCCACCAATCAATATCTTCCCATCAGGTTGTAAGGTAATAGCATACACAGAAGAGAACAATGCGCCCTCACCCGGATTAAAACTTTTATCAAAGCTACCATCAGCATTTAGCCGAGTAATACCACCAAATCTTACCTTACCATTAAACGAGTTAAAATATCCACCCACCAGTATTTTCCCATTGGGTTGACGTAACATGGTAAATACAAGACCATCTATTTCTTTATCTAGTTTGAAAGTTTTATCTAATGTACCATCCGCATTGAGTCGAGCCACGCGTTTAACGCTTGTTCCATTGTAAGTATTAAAAGATCCGCCAATCAGGATCTTTCCGTCCGGTTGTAAGGCTAAAGCATCCACACCATTATCCGCCCCGGTTCCGGGGTTAAAACTATGATCTATCGTACCATTTGCATTAAGTCGAACGATGTGATTACTATTCTTTCCACTGAAGGAAGTGAAATATCCGGCAATGATTAACTTCCCATCGGGCTGTGTCGCAACTTCAGCAACTGTGTTATTTGCGCCTGTGCCGGGATTAAATGTGTTGTCTATTGTTCCGTCGGCGTTCAACCTGGTAATATAACTGGTTTTACTAGGTTCTGGCGAGTTGTTAAAGTCTATATTGGTAAGTAGGTTGCTATTTTTCTGAACAAGGTTGTTTGATATTCTACTAACATCTACCCCGACATTTTTTGTGTAAAGTGAAGAATTGTTTTTATCTATTGTTTGCGAAATTGATTTGCTACTATAAAGCAGCAATGATAATGTGATGATGTAATATGTTTTCATGGGCTCGTATGCGTGTATTTTAATTCAAAATAAGTTTCTGTTAGCAATTATCAATAGCTATTATTGGGTATTTTCTCTGCTCTTTGAGCGCATAAAAGTGAAACTTATCTTATTTGTCTTAGTTTAATGTTAATAATACTCGGATGATACCCTCGCCGTTATTGTTCGCCCGATCAACATGCCTATCACCATCTTTAAAAATTCTTTCACTAAATTGAAAACAAATCTACTTGCATGCGAAAGATAGTCTTCCTTAGTCAGTTATTGATTGTAATTGCTGCATCATTCACAACAGTTATTGCGCAGAAAAAAACAACGATTCAGTTTAAAGGACTGAAAGCAGCAGTTGAAGTGTGGAGAGATGAATGGGGTATGAATCATATTTATGCCAACAACCAACAGGACCTTTTTTTTGCACAAGGGTATTGTGCAGCCAAAGACAGGCTTTTTCAGTTTGAAGTATGGCGCCGGCAAGCAACAGGAACCGTTGCCGAAATATTGGGTGAACGGGAACTGAAAAGAGACATCGGAACCAGACTATTCAAGTTCAGGGGTAATATGGATAAGGAACTGAACTATTATCATCCACAGGGAAAAGAAATCATCAATGCCTATGTAGCGGGGGTCAATGCATATATCAGGGAGATCAACCAAACACCAGCAGCATTGCCGGTTGAATTTAAGCTGCTCAATATTCAACCCAAAGAATGGACTCCCGAAGTAGTGATATCAAGACACCAGGGTTTACTCGGCAATATTACACAGGAACTCAATATTGCATTGGCTATTCAAAAAGTAGGCGTAGAGAAAGTAAAAGAGATCATGTGGTTTCATCCGAAAGATCCCGATCTCAAAATGGACAGCAGCATACGTGTGGATCTGCTGAGCCCTCAAATTCTTGAACTCTATAATGCTTATCGTAAAGATGTGGTGTTTGTAAAAGAAGACCTGGTAAATCCAACAACAACAGCAGCAGCTTTATTGAATGAGGCAAATATCAAAAGAGAGAAAGAAGCATTTGAACTCAATCCAACAACAGACGGAAGTAATAACTGGATTGTGAGCGGGAAAAAATCGGCCAGTGGTTTTCCCTTATTGGCAAATGACCCACATCGTAAAATTGCAGCCCCCTCATTAAGATATATGGTACACCTCGTAGCACCCGGCTGGAATGTGGTGGGTGGAGGTGAGCCCGTTATTCCCGGTGTTTCTATCGGACACAATGAATATGGTGCATGGGGGCTCACCATCTATGAAACCGATGGCGAAGATTTGTATGTATATGATCTGAATCCCGCTAACTTAAATCAGTACAAGCATAAGGGAAAATGGGTAGACATGCAATCAATCGAAGAAAAAATAGCCGTAAAAAATGCAGCCACTGTAACTGCTCGATTGTTGTATACGCTGCATGGGCCTGTTACTTATATCGATTCGGTTAACCATAAAGCCTATGCTGTTAAATGTGCATGGATGGAACCGGGAGGAGCACCCTATCTTGCTTCGCTACGAATTGATCAGGCAACTGACTGGGCATCATTCAGAGAAGCTTGCTCTTACAGTCATATACCCGGAGAGAATATGATATGGGCAGATAAAAAAGGAAATATTGGCTGGCAGGCGGTAGGTATTGTTCCAGTTAGAAAAAACTTTAGTGGTTATGTTCCTATACCCGGTGATGGTCGTTATGAATGGGATAGTTATCTGCCTATTAAAGAACGTCCACATGTACTCAATCCGGAACAAGGATTCTTCGCAACAGCTAATCAAAATGTAACACCTAATTCCTATAAAAGATGGGATGCAGTAGGGTATACGTGGGCAGATGCATATAGAGGCGACCGTGTAAATAGGGTATTGAGCCAAGATAAAAAATTCACGATCGAGGAAATGGCGCAGTTGCAAAACGATTATTACTCTATTCCTGCAAGCGAGCTGGTACCCTTACTTAGTAATGTTACACTCTCTGATGAAGCATCTGTTGCAGCAAAAAAATATTTTGATCAGTGGAACTATATATTGGGTATGGAAAGTATTGCAGCATCGATTTATGCGCAGTGGGAGCGACAAATATATATTCAGGCAGGAACCACATTTATACCGGCAGCAGCAAGAGGCTTGATCAGTTTGCAGTTAACCACGATTATCAAAATGCTGAAATCACCCGAAACCTATTTTATAGAAACAGGAAAGTCACCTGAACAATTGAGAAATGAATTTCTGGCATCCACATTTAAAGATGCAGTTGCTGCACTGAAAAAAAGATTGGGTGCAGATATGAGCCAGTGGCAATATGGACAAACAAAATTTAAACATGCGTTGATTCGCCATCCACTATCAGCATTTGTAGAAACAGAACTGCGTAATACATTAGATCATGGTCCACTTCCGAGAGGCGGTAATGGTCATACGCTAGGTGCAAATGGTGGTATCGACAATCAGTTAAGTGGTGCCAGTTTTAGAATGGTAGCCGATACAAAAGACTGGGATCAAACACTCATGATCAATACCCCGGGACAATCAGGCGATCCTGAAAGTCCTTACTATCGTAATTTATTCGAAAAGTGGGCAAAGGATCAGTTCTTTCCGTCTTATTTTTCAAAACCAAAAATTCTGCAACACACCAAAGAAATTTCATTGCTGAAGCCGGTTCAGTAAATGTTTTTTGGTTGGTCAGAACAAGAAAAAAGTGTTCCATTTCAACTTTTGGAGGGTAAAGCCCTTCACTAAAAAAGAAAATTTTGCTTATTGTTCTGAAAGTAAATAATGAATGTATTGTGGTACTTTTATCTACTTAAAATCATTCACCATGAAATCATTCTTATTGCTCTTTCTTTTGAGCATGTCAATATTGGTATCAGCACAAAAAAATCCATATACTGTAACCTCTTTCTTAGAACAAGGTCCTAAAGCACCTAATACCCATTATATCGGTGAAGCATGGTTGAGTAGCTTATTGCAAGCAGATGCAGATATGAACTATAATATCAGTAAAGCAACATTTCGCGCCAACTCTACTTTGGACTGGCATAAGCACACAACAGCGCAAGTCCTGATCATTTTGGAGGGACAAGGCTATTATCAAGAAAGGGGAAAAGAACCCATCATTGTGCGAAAAGGAGATGTCATTAAATGTAACAAAGATGTAGAACACTGGCATACATCAACCAAAGAAAGTGATGTAACCTATTTGGCCATTTATGGAGGAACACAACCTACGATTTGGGGGGAGAAATTAACGCAAGAATATTACGACAGCGTTGCCCAGAAGTTGAAGAAGAATTAAGGCTTAAAAGAATTACCCTATATCGTTTATTACAATAAGTAATGGCAGTATCTAACTTTTGGAAAATTTTAAAACTTTCCAAAAGTTTATAGTGCTGCTTACTTTTGAATATGAAAGCATACATCTATATACTATTAGTACTAGGTTTCTTGAATAGCAAAACAATACATGCCCAAGACCCCTACGTCCGCATTGCTAAAATCATAGTTGATACCTCTCAACTCAAACAATACCAATCTTTCTTAAAAGAAGGCATCGAAACTTCTGTAAAACTTGAAAAAGGGGTACTCAGAATGTTTGCGGTTTATGAAAAAGACAAACCCAATCATGTGACCGTTTTTGAGACCTATGCCAGTAAAGAAGCGTATGAAAGTCATATTAAGACCACTCATTTTCAAAAGTATAAAAATGGCACCCTCAAAATGGTTCAGTCTTTGGAATTGATGGATGTAGTTCCGATCATTTATAAAACAAAAAAAGAAGGATCCTTATAAAATAGGGTCATGTAGTCCTGTACGACTTTACTGAATCGTTTTTTCAATCTTTTTTGCCAGATTGGTATTCCCCCAGTTAGCCAACTCATGTAAAAGAGGGATAAGACTCTTACCAGACCTAGTAAGTCGATATTCAACTCTCGGAGGTAATTCTTTGAACTCCTCGCGTTCTATTAATGACAGTTCTTCCAATTCTTTTAACTCGTTGGATAATACTTTATTGGAAATAGCAGGGATTAACTGATTAAGCTTACCAAATCGTATGGACTTTTCACCAATACAATTTAATATAATAGGCTTCCATTTGCCACCAATGATAGACATAGTTCTGGTAACGGGGCATTGATAGGGGTTGGTAATTGCTCTCATAAAAAACTGGTTACCTGTAAGTTACTTGTATTTACTAAATTAGTTACAATAGTACACTATTATGATTAGATTTGTAAAAAAATAAAAGCCATGAAAAAATTAGGTACACTACTCACTTCTATATTAATCATTAGTAATCTTTTAGCACAAAATAATAATGAGGATATCGTTAAAGAATGGCAGAGGGCAAAAAATTATACAAAAGAGTATCTGGATGCAATGCCGGAGTCTGCGTATAGTTTAAAGCCAACTAAAGAAATGCGTTCTTTCGCTGCGCAGTTTTTACACTTGAGTGATGCTATTTATGGATTTATTGCAGCTGCTACCGATGAAAAATCAACAATTGGATTTGGAGAGTTGGAAAAATCAAATGATGAAAATAAAAAAAGTGTTATCAATAAAGTGATGAGCGCCTATGATTTTGCTATTGCAGCCATCCAAAAGTATCCAAACGAAAACTTATCAAAAACGGTCAAGCTCTTTGACAGATTTGATATGAGCAGACAACTTGCCATTGAAAAATGTTTTGAACATCAAACTCATCACAGAGGTCAGGCAACAGCTTATTTACGATTAGCAGGAGTAGTTCCTCCGGCGGAAAAATTATTTTAAATCTCTATGTAGAGCCTTCATACTCAATTATATTTATGAAAGTTTTAAACATCTTTTTTGCAGTTTTATTCCTTTTTAGTTTATCATTTGTAAGTGATGCCCAATCTACAACACAAGTAAACTCTAAATGGGGAAAAATTAATTTAGGGAAACAGGTTTTTGAACTGCATAATGTGACCGGTGAAACAATCAAGTTTCAGGGCAGAGAGGTTATTAAAATTGAGAGAGATTTGAAAGCACTTCCTTTCGACTCAACCAACATTGAGAAGACAGTTGATGAACCGCATTATGCGAAGCTTATAGGTATCGATGATTTTGAAAATGGTACTATTGAAGTCAAAATGTATAGTCAACTTCAAAATCCTGCTCCGTATTCAGGAATCGCAGGTTTTATAGGCGTTTATTTTAGAATCAAAGAAGATGACTCCGCTTTTGAAGGCATTTATCTTAGACCCAAAGTAGGTAGACATGCCAACCAACTATTTAGGAATCATGCAGTACAATATATGTCGTACCCACATGCTAAGTTTGATACCTTACGCAAAACGGCTCCGTTTAGATATGAGGGTTCTGCTCCTGTTGCTTTGAATGAGTGGATTACTATGCGCATAGAAGTCAATGGGGAAACAGCTGAAATGTTCATTAATGACATGAAGTATTCAACCTTTATCGTAGACAGAATGCTTGGGAAAAATAAAATAGGCGGAATTGGTCTTTATGTTGATATTGGAACGATCGGCTATTTCAGAGATTTAAAGGTAACTAAACGATCATTGAAGGCTAAGCCAAAAGCAGCTGAAAAAGTAAATTCAATTTGATTTAATAAGATTAGTTATGGGAGTAGAGCAAAAGCCATCCACCAAAAAATGGATGGCTTTTGTCATTCATTTGTCATAATTCCTCCAAAATCTCCATTATCCACCTTCTTTTTTTCTGCATTTCGTCAATCGCTTTTCTTTTCTCGTAAGTGTAGTTGTACCATTTCAGAACAACTTGCACCCCTATTAGAAAGTATATGCGAAACATGAAAAAATTATTATCGATTCCCTTTGTTTTATTAGGAGTATTAGTACATGCACAACAAATCAATGATAGTATATCAACCGTTGAATTAGGGCCTGTTACCATTACCGGTAACCGCGCTAATTTAATACCGGGTGCCGGACAATACATCAGTAGCAAAAAGCTGGCACAGTTAAATCAATCCAATATAATCAATGTATTGAGGATTATTCCTGGGGTGAATATCAGAGATGAAGAAGGATTTGGTTTAAGACCCAATATCGGATTAAGAGGTACACCAGTGAACAGGAGTGCAAAAATCACTTTGATGGAAGACGGGATTTTGATTGCGCCGGCACCTTATGCTGATCCATCCGCCTATTATTTCCCCACTTTTTTGCGTATGCAAGCACTGGAAGTATTGAAAGGAAGTAGTCAAATTAAATATGGTCCATATACCGTTGGCGGTGCAGTAAACCTATTGTCAACCCCCATACCTTCTGCTTTTAGAGGGTTTGCACAATTGTCTGTAGGAAGTTTTGGTACCAATCAACAAAGAGTTTGGGTAGGCGACAGCCAGAATCATTTTGATTATTTATTTGAAGTCAACAGAGTAGCAAGCAATGGATTTAAAGAATTGGATAACGGAGGAAATACAGGTTTTGAGCGCAGGGATATCGTAGCTAAAATGCGCTGGCATACTGCTTCAAGTGCGCGCGTGCCTCAATCAGTCATGCTCAAAATCGTGAACTTTACGGAAGATGGTGATGAGAGTTATTTAGGATTAACCTATGAAGATTTTAAAAACAATCCGAGAAGAAGATATGCTGCTACCCAGCGAGATCTCCTCGATATGAAGCATAATCATGTTTCATTAACGCATATCATTAAACCTACGAAACAACTATCTATCAATACAACCGCGTATTATTCATCTACATTCAGAGATTGGGCGAGAGTGAATACCATTGGGGGTCAAAGTTTGAATAATATTTTAGGTAACCCTTCCATGTATGCCACTGCCTATCAGATTATGATTGGTCAGGCCAATGGCAATATTGATTATCAAAGTGCAGCTCGTACTTATTTTTCAAAAGGGGTTCAATCCAATCTACAATATGGTTTTTATTCCGGATCAGTGGAGCATAAATTACAAGCTGGTGTTCGTATACATTCTGATCAAGCAGACCGATATGCCACACGTTCTGTTTATGCCATGACCAATGGTACCATGATTTTAACCAGTGCAGGTGTAAAAGGGAATCAGGAAAATCAGATCAGAAATGCAGAAAGTGTTGCAGCATATATCAACTATGACCTTACTTATAAAGGATTGACGATTAGTCCGGGTATTCGCTATGAAAACATACAATTTGATTTCCAAAATTTCGGAACATCCGATAATGCCCGCTTAGGTACCGGATTAAGATCAGCCACCAATGAAATGAATATTCTGTTACCGGGCATAGGTTTGAACTATAATTTTAAAAATGGCCATGATGTTTTCGCAGGTGTACATAAAGGATTCTCTCCTCCGGGAATGCCATCTGTAACATCCACTACCGGTCAGGCAAGAGTGGAAGAAGCCATCAACTATGAATTGGGCTACCGATACAATAAAAATGGAATACATGTTCAGGCAGTTGGATTTATAAATGACTATACCAATATTTTAGGATCAGATAATATGTCGGGTGGTGGTTTAGGAACCGGCGATATGTTCAATGCAGGTAAAGCAGTTACAAGAGGAATAGAATTAAGTGCTGAGTATGATGTGTTGTACAAAGAAAACAGTACTGTAAAGTTGCCTATCAATATTGCCTATACCTATACCAAAGCAACATTTGAAGAAACTTTTCAAAATGGTGGAGGAGACTGGGGTACCGGTCTGATTAATAAAGGAGATCTCATTCCGTTTATAACTCCTCATTTGTTGACTGCGAGTATTGGTTTTGAAAATAAAAGATTCAATACAACATTGATATCTCGCTTTGTAGGTGAAACGAAAACAAAACCCGGACAAGGAAAAGGAATTGTACCTGCAGATAATGTTGCCTACAATTCAGTGAATGCAATTGGTAGCTTTATGATGATTGATGTGTCAGCGAACTACCAATTCAATAAAACAATAACAGGTTTTACAACAATCAATAATCTTACCAACAACCAAAATATAGTTGCCAATCTTCCTAATGGATACAGACCCAATATGCCATTGGCTTTTACGATAGGGTTAAAATGTTCATTCTAGTGATGGATGAATGAGTTTGTAAAGCTTACTCATAGATATGAGTGTTGTCTTTAAAATAAAAGCGCCGATTATGATTGGCGCTTTTATTGTATTACTGACTTTCTACATTCTTTTTAAAAATGGCAAAGAAGATATCCGCTCTGATTTCAAACCCGAGCTTTTCATAGAGTTTGATGGCACCGATATTGTCTTGTTTCACATGCAGGAATGGTGTTTTACCGGCTTCGTAAATACAAGAACAAACTTTTTGTGTGAGTGCTGCAGCATATCCTTTTCCCAGATGTGCGGGGTCAGTACAGATAGCACTTACTTCTGTGAAATCAGTTGTTTGTAAACGTTGTCCGGCCATCGAAATCAATCGCGCTCCATCAAATATGCCATAATAATTACCGAATTCGATGGTACGGTTACCAAAAGGTCCGGGTTTGGTTTTTGCGGTCAGCTCCAGCATTTGAGGAATATCTTCATCTGTTAGTTTTCTGGTAATGGCATGATGCGCATGTTGTGCTGCTACTTTTTTCGTTGCCACCATTTGGTATAAGGGCAATGTCAACTGTACATGCATCGAATCGGGGATGGCTATTTCTCTGGCTATCAGCACAAAGAAAGATCGATCTGCGGGCAATTCTTTTTCCAATGCATCATGATCTGATGCATCCCAGTTTTGAAGGGCAAATAAGGGTGATACTTCTTTTTGAAAATACTTCAGCCGATCATTACCTGCATTCAAGTATTGCTGATGCGTGCGCAACGCTTCCCAAATCGCATTATCCAGCACATGACTCATACGATAAAGGTAATGTTAGTCTTACAATCGTTTTTTCCGATCATAAAAAAGTTAAAGCGATTGCGTAAGAATTCTTAACCCGATCTTTTCTGTAATTTCAAGACAAATTTTTGAGTATGCGAAAGATTGTTATTGTAATGAGTACGCTATGTGTAATGCTTTTATCAGTTGTAACGGTACAAGCACAAGAATGGACGCCTGAGCAACAGGTTGAGCTATTTGGTTATTGTGAAAAACCTGCTTTGATCAAGCAGTTGAAAATATCGGAAGCCATAGCAGATAGGATCGGACAAATACATCATTGGGCCAGACTTACCAAAATAAAAATTGAAGCGAATGCCAGTGACACTTTTGCAACAGCGGGCGAGGTAGAAGAAGAAGTGGTGAAGAAATACAAATCACTTTCTTTATCCGGTGATCAGGTAAAAGCATTGGTAGAGCGAAGAAAGAAAAGTTTAAGTGAGCCTTGTGAAGTGATCACGTTAGTGGTCAACCGCAATTATGATACGATTGCCAAGCCACAATTGCAATTACAGTTCCGTAACAAATTCAGAAGAACACTGATGGATAAACTGGAAGTGAATGGTAAGCAGGCGGATATGTTGATTGAGGCAGAAGTGTGGAAACAGAAGGAGGCTTTGGAGATCGCCAAAATACCCGAGACAGATTTTGAGCGTATTCGCAAAACGGTAGGATTGTATAAAGAGTTAGAGCGTAAGTATGGGTTTATTGGAATAACGGAACAGCAGAAAGAGGGGGCGAAAGCCATTTTCAAGCAAGCGGAATGAGTATGAATTTGTAATTGAAATTAACTACAAATCACTATTTTTGCCGCCTCAGCCGAAAGGTTGGGGCTTATAGCTTCCGCCAAAGGAGGAGTATGGCATCCCGACTTAAGTCGGGAGGGTCCCAGAATAAATCAGTATAGTTTAATGTATTATGTATACATTCTATATTCAAAAGATTTAGATCGATATTATATTGGTTCCACTTCCGACACACAAAACCGACTTACTAAACATCTCTCGGAACACTCAGGCTTTACTGGAAAAGCAAAAGACTGGGAAATTGTTTGGACAGAATTGCAGGAAAACAAGACTGCGGCACTAGTTCGTGAGAAGCAGATAAAACAATGGAAAAGTCGTAAAATGATTATGCAATTAATTCAAGATAAAAATCAACTGTAATTCATTATTTTTGCCGCCGCAACTGAAAGGTTGGGGCCTATAGCTCAGCTGGTTAGAGCACCTGACTCATAATCAGGGGGTCCCTGGTTCAAGCCCAGGTGGGCCCACGAAACCCATAGATTTTTTCTGTGGGTTTTTTATTTGCTGAAAGTCAATACAGGAAAGGATTTCAGCAAATTGGATCATCTTCCTATAAGTTATTACTTACTATTTTACAGAACTCAGCAATCCCTCAAATGACCCCTCACTTTTAAAATTTGGGTCACAAAATGGGTCACAAAAATCAAAAATGTACAGTCTCTATCACTGAATATAGAGGACGTATTAGGTTACGTTGGAGGTATCAGGATAAAAGATACTCTCTGAGTTTAGCAGCTTATAATAAGCCTAATCTTAGTAAGGCGATACTAGTAGCTGCAAACATTGAAAAGGATATCGTTTATGACGTATTTGATGATACCCTCGAAAAGTATAAACCTGAAGAGCGAAAGCCAAAAACAGAGAGTAAACCTCTAAAAACAATGGTAGGTTATTTTGAAGAGTGGGCTTCCGTATATAAACAAATGGATTGTGAAACGCATATTGATTACTATACCATGCGAAACACCCTTAAGAAATGGGGTGAGTTTACTGAAAAGACAATGCTTGCTAATCTGAATCAAGAAAAGTTTAGTCCACAAACCTACAATAAGCGATTAACGATGTTGAACGGTTTTGTTAAGTGGCTGATCAAGAAGAAAATTTGGAAAGCCAATCCTCTTGAAGATGTAAATAAAAAGAAAGTAAAGAAAGTAGCTAAGGATAATCGAAAGCCATTTACGGAGGAAGAAATACGTAAGATATTATCTGCATTTAAAAACAATACCTATAGCCCTAAAAGTTCTCATTATTCGCATTCACACTATTATCCTTTTATCTATTTTCTTTTTAAAACAGGCGTACGTCCAGCAGAAGCGATAGGCTTACGAGTGGAATGTATTGACTTTAAAAAGGAACAGATCACTATTAAGGAGGTAATGGCAAGGAGTGTAAAAGGTACTAATGCTGCTCAGCGAATTCGTAAAGAAACGAAAAATGGTAAAGTTAGATTACTACCGTTATCACAAGATTTGAAAGATGTACTATTACCTGTATGCGCTAACAAGCATCCAGACGATTTAGTTTTTCAATCATTCAATGGACAGTGCATTGATGACAGAATGTTTCAGCGCAGAGTATTTAAAGTGGTTTTAAAAGAGCTAGGAATACAGGAAAGAGTCCTATATGCTTGCAGACATACATTTGGAAGCAGGTGTATTGATGCTGGCATGACACCTGTGATGACTGCCTTCTTAATGGGCAATAATCCTGAGACTGCTTTAAAGAATTATGTACATCAAATTAGTATGCCAAAGGATTTACCCAACATTTAGATTGGGTAAATCTTTTATGGCTTTTTTGCAATCTTATGCAGCAATGCTTAGGCAAGTATTATTTTTATTATGTCCATAAAGCATGTTTTTGAATGTATTGTAATTCATGTTATGAAAAGCTGCAGCTTCCCTAATTGAATTAAATACCTCTCCTGTACATAAGTTAATAACTTTTTTGCAGGAGATTTTTTTTACTAGACCTAGCTTATATGCATGCTTCATATTCTCGGAATGCGTAACCCATTCTAAATTAGAAATAGTGTTGTCAAGTTTATTACCATTGATATGATTGACAAAAGGTTTATTCTCTATATTCTTTATGAAAGCGTAAGCCAAAAGTCTGTGTACATACACAGTAGAATCTTTACCCTTGTTGCTTAGCCTAACAGTGTAATATCCTGCACGATCAATTCGCTGAGGCATAATATGTCGTCGGTTTCTACCGTGTAAGCTTATAACAACTCCCTCTTTATTTATCTCATATAGTCCTTCATACCCTCTAACTGGGTACCATGTATTTTCATCCATTTTTTTGTGTTTAAAATCTGCTCAAACACAAAAAGGACGTCGAATAATTACATAAATAATATATTGCAAATATACGTAATATATATAAAATAACGAAGAATTTTTGTTACTATTTTTTAGTACTTTAAAGAAATTTCTTTTTATCTATTTAGCCATTCTATGAACGACTATTCAATTTTTGAATTTACTCAAAGCCTTTTTAATGAAAGAACTCTTGCAGTTTTTGTGAATAATGTATTACAAGGTGTTTCAATTAATGACGATATTCTTTCTCAAGAACTTTTCGACAATCACGTTCAAGCAGAAGAGTATATTAAAACCAATAATTATTCAAATGATATTCAAAAGGCAATTGAAGTTGGAATGCAAAATGACTATCATAAAATTTATAGTATAATTAATAGTTCTCTATTAAAGCAAGAACAACTACCAACACAATTTTTTGTTATTGTAAGGCTAACTGCAGAGAAAATTATACTCAAATCAAGGAATAAGGAAATACATACCTACTTTGTACATATCGAAAGTTCAATTAGTAAGTTCCTTTCAGACTTAAAGGATAATTTTCCTAACGATAAGCTGGATTCAAACAAGTCATTTATTAAAAATACCTATGTTCAAAGTGAAGAAATGAGTACTATACAGAATATAGACCCCAAGTCATTTATCAAATTCTTCAAATCTAAAGGTGGTTTCAAGTCACATTTAGGTACAAAAGAAATTGCTCTTTTATTACACTTACTTAGTTCAGAAAATATTATACCTAAATACACAAATCAAAATTTAGGGATAATTGGAAGCATTTTATTTCATAAGGATTATACAAATATTGCCTCATCTCTGGGAAAAGACGTGCACCATAAAGATAATCTACAAGCTGAAATAGCTAATCTTACCCAAACATTACAAACTATCCTTACAAAGCTAAATGAATGGACTATTAGCGAATGATCGCTACTGCACTATTTATCTAAATGAGTTTTTAGGTATTTTATTAGGTATTTATTTAGGTGCCTCTATCAACATATTGAACATTTATCGCGACACCTTTGCCATCAATGACTAGGGTATTAAATATGCAGACTATTCAATACCCGTCTGCTAGTCATATCAAAATCTCCGCGAGAGGATCTAGACCTTTTCTTGAGAGATTATTTTAAAATATTTAAAAAACTTAAATATGGCAAATGAGAATTTGTTAGGGCAAGATAATGCCCCATTCATACCGCCAGAGCTAAATAGTTTTCTTCCGCCTTTATTGCGAAAAGTCTGTGAGCCGTTTTCTGAGAATTCACGTGAAAGGGATATTGTATTAATAAGTGCAATTACTTCTTTGTCAGCCTGTTTTCCAACAGTCAAAGGGCTTTATAACAGCAATGAAATTTATGCCAATTTATATGGCTTTATTTTAGCACCTGCTGGAAATGGTAAAAGCTGTGCTAAGCATGGCATAGAGTTAATTAGACCAATACAAAAGCAGTTCGAAGATGAAAATCGAATAGCCTTAAACAAATATGCCCAGATTATTCGCGAATGGAAAAGCCATAAAAAAGAAGGGGGTATCGTATTTGATGAACCAGCTAAGCCGAATTCTTATCACTTTTTATTACCTGCAAATATTAGTGCCGCATCGCTCATTGAGGAACTTAAGATTAATGAAAAAAATGGTAACCTGATTTTTGACTCAGAAGCTGATACACTTGGAACAGCTATGAAACAAGATTGGGGCAGTGGGTTGTCAGAGCTTTTTAGAAAGTCTTTTGAACATGAGCCAGTTGCTATTTCTCGAAAACTTCTAGACGAAATTGTAAATATTGAATGCCCAAAGTTATCAATCTTAATGACAGGCACGCCTAATCAATTATATGGTGTAATTAAATCACTTGAAGACGGATTATTGAGTAGGTTTTTTTACTACAAATTTGAAGCTGACCCTGTTTGGAAAGATGTATCCCCAAACTATAAAAGCGGTAATCTCAAAAGATATTATAATTCTTTAGGGCAAGAAGTACTGTCAATATTCAACTTCTTTAAAAATCAATCTTGGGAATATAAAGTTTCAGAGGAGCAATGGAAAAAATTCAATAAACATCAAACTAAGACTTTACAAGAATGCTATGACAAATATGGTAGCGAATCCAAAGCATTTGTACTAAGGATGGGATCTATTGCTTTTAGATTGGGAATGATTTTTAGTTGTCTAGAATTTTATAATAATAAACAAGAGGGAGGTGTAATTGAAGCATCCATGCGAAGTTTTGGCCTTGGCGTAAGGTTATCAATGGAACTCTTACCACATTCTTTAACACTCCTTGAGCAGATGCAGAAGCAGAGAGGTCGTATGGGTAATATGCAGAAAAGAAGATTTCTAGAATTACTGCCAAAAGAGGAGTTTACCATTAGTCAAATTGAACCTATCATCTCTGACTTAGGTTTTTCAAAGCGTACTGCTCAGCGAGAAGTAGTTAAGCTAGTTGAAAAAGGAGTGCTAGGGAATACTCGTACGGGTTACTACAAAAAAATAGAGCACTCGAATACTTAATTTATGACAATAATGACATGTTAGACATGATAGCCACATCATTTTGGTATGTACTTAAAAAGTACACTAAATCCAAAGAATATATAAGGGTAGGTTTTATAAGTCTACTTAGTATAGAGTAAAAAAAGTTATAATTAAACATAATAATACTGTTCATCAATAGACCAAGTTATATGTATGTTACTCTATATGTTATACGTAGGTTACATGACGATGCTGTCCAACATGTCAATCTTGTCATTCTAATTTTTTAATTGAATAAAAATATTTAAAATGAAAAATTACTCTTTCCTTGTAACATTAGAAAATAAGAACTTTAATAATAAGACTATTTCTAGCCTAACCAAGGTCTTTAAAAACAAAGATTATTTTACTGCAAGACTTGATGCAATTAAATTCTGTCATAAGGAATATGAAAAAATGTATAATTCTCGACGAGCTAAATACAAAACTTTGAAAGGTGTGCGTGATAATGGAAATGTACTACGTGATGATTACATTGATTTCTCTGTTAGGCTTATTGAAAAGCCAGGAGCTGAGATTTATAATAGTGATCCCGATAAGCAAATTCCTGGGCTTGAAGCAGAAGTAGAATTCCTTAAGCGTCAAAACTTATTGGGAGATCAAAATTTAAAAGATGCTTATTTGAATGAAACGCTTGAATTTTTCGACCCAATGGTTCTATTTGAGAATGGAGACTATCCTGATGATTATGATGACGAATATTCAGGCTACATCATACTTGACAGAGATTTGGAATTATTATTCGCAATTCATCGTGATTAAGGTTATTAATAAACAAAATCTGTTGTAGAATTTTTTTTGTCACCTATAAGTAAGAGGGTAAAAAGCCCTCTCTATTACAGGGAGGGCAGGGTATGTTATTTTATTCAAAAGTCCGACGAATATATTTCTTTAATACCTACAAGAAATTGATAAGCAAATTACGCACTCCATATAAATGCATTATGTGTACTAATTGATACTACACTTTAAATGTTTAGTTACCTGTAACGTCAAAGTCGTAAGATAATTTCAGTTTCGATTAAGTGTAAAAAGACAAGTAAAATCAACTTGTATCATAGAGATATAATTTCTAATTGATATTCTATACCCTACCCTCCCTCTTTGTAAGCGCGCTTAAATCCTTTCCCAGAAAGCCATTAATCAATTTATAACCTCAAAAGCATAAAAATGCAACAAGAAAATTTAATCTGGCATTATACAACCAAAGTACATTATCCTAACATTGTAAATGATGGGTTTTTAAGACCAAGTAAAGGAGATAAAATAATGGGTGCAAAACCTGCCTTATGGTTTAGTAAAAATCCGATTTGGGAGCCCACAGCTACAAAGTTGGCAGGAGATTCATTGGGGAATATTTATAAGCTAACCCCCCAACAGCAATTTGAATCATTTGGAATGATCAGATTTGGAATTGAATTTGACGATTCACTTATTAGTTGGTCTAGATATAAGCATAAGTCAAATATCAAAACCGAATGGTATTGCCACTTAGAACAAAGTGGTATTGAACAAGGAGCTAATCCAAAAGATTGGTTTGTATCCTTTCAACGAGTAACATCAGATAAGTGGTTAACAGTTCAAGAATTTGATGGTGAAAAATGGAAGGTACTTACACTTGAAGAGCATATCAATATAATAGAAAATGATATTGTAGTACATTTCATTTAAACCAAACTCTTGATCTGATACCTTCTGTTTGGATAGCCTCAAGAAATCAAATAACTTTACTCAAATCCATAATATTAAAAGTATGACCTAACCAATCAACATACCATATTATAGCACTAGCTATACCCGTTCTGCAGTCTTAAATGGTCGAATATTTCATGTACAGCAGGTAGAGTATGGGCTAAGTGCCACGCTACGGCGTGGCCTTGCTCTATTCTGCTGTACAGGCCCTCGACCAGCCTAAGACTGCAAGTAGATGTCAAGCCACGCTATTTTTTTATTTAAACCCAATATTTATGTATCGACTTAAACTTTTAAATAGAAGATTCATTATTACCTATCCAGCCTTCCTAGTAGCTACTTTTTTAATAATTATTTATCCTTCTTGTCAACCAAAATCATTAATAAATAAAACAGATTTAGAACGTGAAGGAATTATGAAACCAGCAATTTCTGCAAAGTATAGTAATTATGATGCACGAGAAGTTAATGGCAAAATAGAGATGCTTGAGCCAAAAGATGATGGAGTATTAACTCCTTTTAGTGAAATAAAAAAATTTGACTCCAAAGGAAATATTATTGAAATAGCATCTTATCAAAAGAATGGTCGTTTATGGCAGAAGGAAATCTTTGAATTTAATGAAAATAACAACCTGATATTACATAAAGAATCTGTTGTAGCAAATGTGTTTGAAAATTCAAATGAGTTTAATATACGACATGAGGCTGCTTATAAATACGATGATAAAGGGAGACTAATTTCAGTAACTGGGAGATATCCAACTGGAGACTTTCTATTTACGCCCAAAAGAATGCGTTATGTTGAGAATTACAACCACGATATCGAATATCCATATGTAGTTTGTGAAATAGCGACTGAATTTGAAGATGGTACAGTTAAGCAATCTAAAAGAAAAGAATTAACGGATGAGAAAAGAAATCTTACTGAAAGAATCAGTATTTCTGAAAACTATACTTCAAGATCAAAAACTTATTATTATAAAAATAAAATTGTTGATAGTAATACTGTCGATAATGGTAATGAAGTTTCTAACTATGTAACCTTATTTGAATTGGATAAATACGGTAACTATACTCGAAATTCAAATTATAAGTTTCAATACGAATATGATAAGTATGGTTCATGGATCAAGTGTACAGAGTATGATCCAAAAGGCGTTGCATATAAGGTAGTAGTTAGAGAGATAACATATTTGAATGATAAATAGTCCATTAAATGGTATCTGTAAATGCAACTAACCCAAGAACAAATTATTGAAATAAAGCCTCTTTTTGAATATTTACAAGCATTCAGGTCTTTATCTGTTGCAGGTATTCAGGATTACATTTCTGACGAGATAGTAGTTCAAGGCGATGATATTGGCAGTTATCAAATTAGTATTAAAGGCAAGACAGAGTTTTTGAAATATCTCTGGAATGCCTTTGAAGTAGTAGACAATAGCAAGTTTGAATTAACCGCCGACTTAATCTATTACAAGGAATCTATTTGCTTATGGGTGGGCTATAAAACGATTTGTCCATTCACTGGAGGGCATAAGACCGTAGATGGATTTATTCAGGTTTTCACCATTGAAGAAGGTATAATTACAGCCATTATAATTGAAACAATATTTAATAGAAGTGAGCAACTGAACTTCACTTTAAATATTGAATAAGTATGTTTAAATCTCCATTTACCTTCCTCTCCATTATTACTAATTCAAAATATGTTTTTCCAAAAGTTTGTTCCTTCATGTTCATAATATGACTAAATTCATAGATATGAAAGAGGACTTATTACCTTTTCTCCCAAAAGGCATCCATTATTGTATTGAGTCACGTTTTAGTAAACTAAAAAAGCCTAATGACATAATTATCCATAAAGGGTTATTTACAGTCATTCACAATAATATATGTGTTCAATTGAAAGGTATAATAAAATTAGTTTGGTTACCATCTCTTAGAATTTCTTTTCAAGGTATAATCAATTCTCCTCGTGAGACAAGAGGGATTAATTTTTTTGATGGATTGATTCAAATAAAAATTGGACAAACATTACTAGGAGATGGATTCATAACTCAACGATCTATAGGAAAGCATTTTTCCTTATCTGGATTAATCAAATACTCAGACTTTTCATCGATTAAGGATAAAAAAGTCGACTTAATAAGATTTGTTATACCTAATCTTAAAGAATTAATGATTGGTAAATTACGTGATGATAGAGGATTTTGGTCAGGTCATGTTGAGTTAAACGATACCCTAGTTAAGATACAAGTTGATCAGCGAAAAGATTATTCAAAATTTATTGATTATTTAAGAAATTTTGGAGGCTATGCGATGTTACATTGGGGGCAAATTGAAAAAATCGATTCAAAAATTTCAATTAAAGAAGCATTCGATTATCTAGATAAACTGTCTTTGTTTTTGTCATTTATTAATGGCAGAAAAGTTTCTGCATTAATTAGAGACATATATGATAAAAACAAGTTGATTAAAACAGACTGGACACCATATCAATGTGACAATTATAAAAATACTTTCCAATGGCTACCACATAATCATAAATTCCCAATAAATGATATTTGGTTGCGCTTTCATGCTTTGTGCAAGGATAAGAATGATTATAATGCTATAGTTAGTTTAGTTCATTGGTACACATCTGCAAATAGTAATACAGGATTATTGGAAGGAAGTATTATAATGGCACAGACAGCTATAGAACTGTTATTCAATTGGGTAGTTTTTGAGAAGTTACAAGCAGTTGATAGTAAGGATTTGGATAAAATTAATGCTGCTTCAAAGATTCGTTTAATTTGGACTCTTATCGGAATAAATGAAAGTAAAATTTCTTTAACAGATGAGTACAAAAACTTTATTAATAACGAGCCTGATGTTAGTACTGTTTCTCAAGCAATGAGTTGGATGCGTAACTCAATCGTTCACGGAAATTTTAAGAAAAGAATTAAGTATGATGGGTTAGGCAATAATTTAAAGTCGGAAACCTTATCTATATTTTTATGGACTATTGAATGTTTATTTCTTGCGCTTTTAAAATATGATGGGGATTACATAAATCGATTGGGAAAATTTGAAGAACAAGAGTTTAAATACAGTTTAAAGTACTGATATTAATATTTAGCCCCTCCCCTAAAAGAAAATAGGTTAATGCTTTTTTCTCAATTACCCAAGACAGTTTTTATAAGTTAGTTTTTTATTTTTTAAAAAATTTGTTGGCGTTGACGCGCCCACCTCCACCCCACACAACCCCTACCTGATTTTTGAGTTGGGGGTTACCCCGTCATCATTTATTACATCATCTTAAAATCATCAAAACATGGTTAAGATTATCAACGCTCACCTCAGAGAAGGTGACAAGGGTTCTTATGTCTCTCTTGAACTTCAAGGAGATATTACACTTCTCCAGTCTCAGAATACTGGAAGGTTTTATGCAACAGCTAAACGCTGTTTTATTTTCTCCACTTTCGACTTACAAACTGCTAAGGCATTGGTCGGAACACAAATGCCAGGTTCAATCGAAAGAGTTGAAGCTGAGCCTTATGATTACATGATTCCTGAAACAGGTGAATTGATCAAGTTGGCTCACTCTTATTCTTATTGTCCTCCAGATGGTAAACCAATTCCATCAGAGCCAATGAGTTTTACCAGAAGAGATTTATTGGAAACAACACCATAAAATTCTTTGTGGTTGGTTAGTAATGGGGCGGGGTTTTACCCTGCCCTTTTTTATGTATATGAACGCTTAAAACTTATATATGCAATTACAACAAGCATCCAGAAAGAATGCAAAAATTAAAATGGCTATACAGGGGGCATCAGGTAGTGGTAAAACATACAGTGCTTTATCACTTGCTTATGGACTGTGTGGCGACTGGACTAAAATCGCAGTCATTGATACAGAAAACCATTCCTCAGAGCTATATGCTCATTTAGGAAACTATCAGGTATTACATGTAGAAGCTCCATTCTCTCCTGAACGATATATAGAAGCGATACAAGTCTGTGAAAAGGCAGATATCGAAGTTATTATCATTGACTCTATTTCTCATGAGTGGGAAGGCATAGGAGGCATATTAGCAACACACAGTAATATGACAGGTAACTCCTATACAAACTGGTCAAAACTTACACCAAGGCACAATGCTTTTGTTCAACACATGCTTCAAAGTCCTTTACATATCATCGGTACAATCCGAGCCAAACAAGAGTATATACTTTCTGAAAAGAATGGTAAGCAAGTACCTGAGAAAGTAGGTATGAAAGGAGTTACTCGTGAGGGTATGGATTATGAGTTTACACTTGTATTTAACCTCGATATGCGGAATCAGGCAACTGCTACAAAGGATAGAACCTCTGTATTTACTGGTCAGCCAGAGTTCAGAATTACACAAGAAACAGGTAAGAAGATTTTACAATGGTGTAATGAAGGAGAAAAAACAGAACAGGGAGGGGAGGGTGACCTGTATCAGAGAATAAATGACTGTAAAAGTTTAGATGAACTCTTGCAGTTATACTACAGTGATCCTAATCCAAAGCCTAAGATCAAATCAGCATTTACGAAGCGTAAAGCTGAACTACAGAAAACCCCAGTTCCCACCTCTTAAAATCCTTTTATGAATAATGATGTAATTCAGTCGGTCGCACCAAATACTATAGTATCGACGACCGACCAGAAATCTTCAAGCCAATCTTTTATACAAGCCAACACGATAGAATCAAGTGTCGAGGAAATAAAAGAGAAGCATATTATCCCTGTATTTATCAAGGATAATGAGCCTGTAATCAGTCATACAGATTTTATCCAGTTGACTTGGGATATGGCACATGAGATTTATGACAAGGAAACGATTTTACAGCCCTCTGTAAGGCTTTCTCATCCTGTGAAGGGAAGAATCCCAGAAGCAAAAGATAAGCCCGCAATTCAGCTTTTAGAGCATGAAAAGACCCTGTATTATGAACGCATGGCATTTGTCATAGATATACCTACCGTGTATGATGATATAGATGGTAATACACTCATTCTTTCTGTAGGTGGTGTTAAGGCTTATAACCTTGATAACCTGTACAACAAGAAAGGATCAGATGAACATTTCAAGGTCTTTATTGGCTTTAAAAATACAGTTTGTACTAATCTCTGTGTTTGGTCTGATGGCTTCTATGGTGACCTAAAAGTGAAATCTATTGGACAGTTAAAAGGCTGTATCCGTGATTTGTTTGAGCGTTATCATGCACAGTATCAGATGAACCAAATGAGTAAGCTGGTTGACTACAATTTATCTGAACAGCAGTTTGCCACTCTTATAGGTAAGTGTCGTATGTATCAGCATTTGCCTCATTCTTTAAAAGTCGAGTTGCCGCAACTGTGTTTAGGTGACTCACAAATAGGAACGGTTTGTAAAGACTTCTATAAGGACGATAGTTTCTGTCGCAATGAAGATGGAACTATAAATCTGTGGAGACTTTATAATCTGTTTACTGGTGCTAATAAAAGCAGTTACATTGATAACTTCCTTGATCGTAATGTTCAGTCTTACCATTTCATTGAACAGATCCGTTTTGCCTTGAAAGAGAAGGTACAGAATTGGTACTTAAATTAATAACCCCGCCCTATGGTCAGATGATCATGGGGCTTTTTCTTTTAAACTATGAGTGAAACATTTAAGCTTAGATACCCCAATTATGGATGCTTATACCTTGTAAATCAAAAAGGGGCATTACGAATCCTTTATACACCCTTTAGAGTGTTGTGTATTAAGGATTCAGGAGTTCTCAAAAAAGATACTTGGGTATATGTAGAAGCTGTAATGTTTCATACTGTTTTTGGTATAGCCTATTTGGTAAATGGAAAGGAATATCCATACAATCATTTCATCATTCAAATAAACTTTTAAAATGAAAGACTTAAATAATTGCGTTGTGGCTGAAATTCAAATCTCTTACAAGCCTGCTATTTCTGATAAACCTGTCATTAAATCTGCTTTGGATGCGTACACGATCATGCGGAAGTATTTTAACCCAGAGACGATTGCATACAAGGAGCAGTTAGTAATAATGTACCTAAACAATGAGGGTAGGGTGATAGGTGTTTATGGGTTGTCAGAAGGAGGGACAAAATATACTATAGTAGATATCAAAATTGTATTCGCTATTGCTTTAAATACAGCTTCGAGTGCATTCATAATTGCGCATAATCATCCTAGTGGTTCTTTAAAGCCATCTCAGGCTGATATTGATCTTACTAATCGATTGAAGGAGGCTGCAAAATTTATGGACATAAGACTTTTAGATCATTTGATTATTTCGCCTTTTGGAAGAGAGTTTTTTAGTTTTGAAAATAACGAAATCACTTAGTCCATATTTCTAAACATCCTTTTCTATTTTAAGATTATACCAAGTCTAGTGAGGAAGTTAAAAGGTGTAAATATCATAAGTCTTTATAGGGTGTCAAAATAGATGTAAAATCCTAAACATGTGAATAATATTAAGACTGCTATAATTGCAAGAATGACAATTGTTCTTTGTTGAATATCTACTGCTTTTGTAATTACACCATCCTCATTAACTCTAACCTCATAACTATCTTTTTCAATATCAGTTAAGGTAAAACTAACATTATATTCCTTGTTAACTTCTTTTAAGTTCGTTAACACTTTGCTTCCAAGTAAGTCTTTAAATTGATCTTCTTCTACTTTTACTTCCTTTTTTTCAAATGTAAAATAAGTCCTTACAAAGTATACTCTGCTTATATTGCCATTATGTACTTCTATAAATTTATTTTTAGCTAATGGTTCAACCTGAAATACTCCAGATATGATTTTACCGTCATGTGATTTTACTTTTGCCCCTTTATAAATATCATTTCCAATAATTTTTCCGCTCGCGGATATTTTTATAACACCTCTCTCAGTGGGCTCTGAGGCTATCAGTTTTTTTTCTTCTAAATCCTCTAGATATTTTAAGGCATTTAAATCAGGAATCTTATTAATATTGATTAGTACGAAAGAATCTTCTTGGTTTCCACTTTTTTGTAAAATTAAGAGCGCGTCATCAATAAATGCATTTTGATATAACACCTCATCAGTTACTCTATTTATCAAAAGTTTCTTATTTGGCAATATTTCCCACTTTCCTGTTTTAACATTACCATTTAAAGACATTATCAAACGACGATCTCTCATGAATATATATTCATGTTGGTTTCCATCATTATCAATAAAGATCCATGCTTTGTCGACAAAAAATTCAATTCTTTCTAAGTCACTTGAGTACCGTTGAATTCTAGGGATAATATTTTTTAAAAAATGCTGCATTATGGGCTTTCTGATTTAATCTATCTTTTACAAGTTTTAATTGGGTTCTGTTATTATATCGCTTTTTGAATTAAGCTACTCTTTCATTATATAGGTATTGTTGAAAGTCAGTGAAAAGTTTACTAATATCCGTAGTATCGCCTAGTATATCTTTAGCATCTTCTAAAGATTGATATTTGTTTATTAATAAAAGCGGTAATTTTTCTTGATCAAGCTCTTCGACACCAGATTCAACATATTTACTAAGTACAAACTCAATAAATTCTTTTTGTTTATCATTAAGCAGTGTAAAAATAGTTGCTTTTGCAGCTGTTGCTCTTTGTTCTCTAGAAATAGCTACATATTCATCATTGAAAACATATTCAAGTACATCAAATAGATCACTTTTTTCCATATCAACTAACTGTTGTAAAACAATTAAATCTGATTTAGGGAATCCAGCCTCTTCTAGTCTCTCTAGTAATAACTTTCTAGTTTTTGGATTACCCCATATTGTCTTTAATTCTTGTTCATCTTTAAAAAGCTTTGGCAGTTCTCCAAATAGATTTTCTAGAAATTCATCTGCAGAAATAGGTTTCCCATCTACACTCCAGAATGAAGTTGAAATCATGTGACTGATTTCTCTCTCCTTGCCATTCTTAAGCTTTACTTTCACTTTTTTCTTACAAACACAGGGTGACTGACCACATTTTTTACAAGGCTCAGGTGGTAAGTTCTCACAAGTGCAGGGTCTTTGATTACAAACAGGGCAAGGCTTAGGAGGTTCATACTCACATTCGCAGGGATTTTTGCCACATTTCTTGCATGGTTCATCTTCGACAGGTTCACCATCCCACTCTGGATCAGAAAAATGTTTATATGCGTCTACAAAATCATAAATAGTAAAGAAGTATTTGCCGTCAAATAGTCTTGTACCTCTTCCTACAATTTGTTTAAACTCAATCATTGAATTAACTGGACGAAGCAAAACGATATTCCGAATGTTCCTTGCATCAACTCCTGTAGAAAGTTTTTGCGAAGTGGTCAGAATGGTTGGGATTGTTTTTTCATTGTCCTGAAATTCTCGCAACAGTCTTTCGCCTTCTTCTCCGTCATTGGCAGTTACACGAACACAATAAAATGGGTCTTTGCTTTTGGCATTTTGGTTTACCAAATCTCTTATCAATGCTGCGTGTGCTTGGTTGGCACAAAAGATTATTGCCTTTTCGTTTTGGTTGGCTTCATCTAAAAAGATGTTTACCCGCTTGGCTTCTCTTTCTACAATTTCAATGGTGCGGTTAAAATCTTTTTCTTCATAGAGTTTGCCTTCTTCAATTTCGCCTTCTACAATCGTATCATCAGAAGTATAGCGATAATCGTCTAAAGTGGTTTTGATGCGTTTTACTTTGAATGGCGTTAAGAAACCGTCATTGATACCTTCCTTCAGCGAATAGATGTAAACAGGTTCGCCAAAATATTTATAGGTGTCCACATTGTCTTTTCGCTTTGGAGTTGCGGTTAACCCCAATTGAACGGCTGGACTGAAATATTCTAAAATACCACGCCAATTACTTTCGTCATTTGCTCCGCCACGATGGCATTCGTCAATAATGATAAAATCAAAATAGTCGACTGGATATTCGCCAAAGTAGGGTGCAGGTTTTCCTTCCGCATCCGTGCCGCTCATAAAGGTTTGAAAAATGGTAAAGAAAATACTGCCGTTGGTCGGCACTTTTCCGCTTTTCTTTATCTCATTAGGTTTTATCCGCACCAAAGCATCTTCGGGAAATGCCGAAAATGAATTGTAAGCTTGGTCGGCTAATATGTTTCTGTCCGCTAAAAATAAAATTCTTGGTCTTCGGCTGCCGTCTCGTTTTAAATTCCAACGGGTTTGAAATAGTTTCCAAGCGATTTGAAAAGCAATTGCCGTTTTTCCTGTTCCTGTGGCAAGTGTAAGTAAAATTCTGTCTTTGTTTTGTGCAATCGCTTCAACGGTTCGCTGAACGGCTATTTCCTGATAATATCTTAACTGCCAACTTCCGCTTCTGTCTTCAAACGGCACATTGGCAAATTGCTCACGCCAATTGTTTTGCTCGGCAAAGGTTTTATTCCAAAGTTCATCAGGGCTTAAAAAGTCTGTTACCAATCCTTCTTCGCCTGTTTTCATCCAGATTTGGTAAATGGCTTTACCGTTGGTGCTGTAAGTGGTTTCTAATTGAAGTTTTTGAGCATATTTTTTGGCTTGCATTACGCCTTCGCCAACTTCCTGTTCATCACTTTTGGCTTCTACAATGGCCAACTTGATACCTTTGTAAACCAACACATAATCGGCAATCTCTTTTTTGCCACGCCCACCGCCTGTTTGAATTTTCCCTTGCGTAATGTGGTATTCACGAAGGACTTTAGAGCCTTCCACAACGCCCCAACCACAAGCCTTTAGCTTTGGGTCTATGAGTTCTGCTCTTGTTTCTGCTTCGTTCATTTTATATTCGTTTAAACATCACCACTTGCTTGAATGGCTTCTGTGTATTTTTCTATTGCACTTTTGTAAAGCTGTTCGCTTTCATCTTTGAAGCGACTTTTATTTTCAACTAACTCATTGAACTTTTGAAAAAGGTGTTTGTAGATTATTTGATGTGCCGTGTTTTGTAACAAGCCTGCATCATAATCATTCATTTCAAAATCATCAGCAATTGCTTTATCGAGTAAAGTCAACAAATCTTCTTTACCAATTTGGTCTATTTCAATCCACTGGTCAGGCTCTTTGAAGAAGTAGCCTTTACCGTTTTCAATTTTTAAGTATATCATAGGACTGTTTTCTTTCAATGTATGCTGAGTCACCTGCTTCAAGGCAATTAAGCATTATGTTATAATTATTAATTTCTTCGCCATCAATAGATTTTAGTATTGGGTCAGCAGGATTACCCGAATAAACTTTATAAACTGCTTTGCCGCCAACAATTTCCTTCTTTGTGTAGAGAATATAATCAGGCTTAATAGATGCTCCTACAGTGTTGTTGTGGGTAACAACAATTACAGGAACTGTCTTTGAAATTTGCCTGATTTGCTCATTCACTTCATTTTTTAAAAACAGATTATCAAATGATGATTCGGGTTCATCCACTAAAAGCAAATCGAAATGATGTGCATTTTGAATTTTTTCAAGTAGATTAAATTCTGACCTTTCTCCACCTGATATTTCGGCATCAAATTCATTCAATATCCGATAACTGACATCTACAAAATATTTATAAAATTCAGTTTCTGGTATTCGCTCCATTTTCTTTAGTTCATCCAAATATTGAACAGGAGAATCGTATAGTGGATAAGCAATACTGAAAGCAGTTTGCTGAATGCCGCTTTTGTTTTTTAGCTCTTGTGCTCCGTTAAATCTTCTCGTTGATGCCACAATCTTAAACCTACGAACATCTGTTTGTTCAATTACTTTTTCTCTCTTGATTTGAGTTGCGATATTTTCAAATTTCCTTAGCTTATCTTTTTCAAGAAGAATCGTATAGAAGTCAACATCTTTAATGTGTTCTGATGCTGTAGATGATTGCAACTCCTTTTGAATATTAACAACAAGAGAATTTACCCACCTTGCTTTCAAGTTTTTCTCTTGCACTTCTTCATATTTCTTCATTAAATCAACAACTAACTCTTGCAACACCTTTTTAGAAATGTGGCTATCTATTAGAGTTCTGTATTGAGTATTCTCAATAAGTAATTCGGTTGCAGTTACTAATTGCTTTAATGTATCGTTGCTTGTTTCAATGAACTTGCTCTCATTAAACAGAGTGCATTTTGAGTAAACATCTTTTTTCTCTTCTTCTGCTGCAACCTTTAACAAAGAGGTTAAATAACTTTCAATCCGTTTTTCATTTTTTTTACTGTCAATTTTTGAAACATCTTCTACAACTTCTTTGAACTCTTTTAAAAATTGTTCTGAAACACTGCTTTGTTTAGTAGTAAGCAACTCATCAAATTTCTTTTTGTCTCTTTCTTCATCCGTTTCCAATAACTCAAATTGCTTAATGTGTTTGACATTGTCATACAAAGCAGCAATTGTTTTAAGTGTATAGGTTTTACCTGATGACCTTTCACCTAAAATTACATTCAAACCTGTTGATAGTTTTTGACCATTTTCAAAAATCTGAAAAAACCGATGTCCTTCTGTATGATGAAGAAATACTTTGTGCTTATCTATTAAGCACGTTTTAATTGCCCTTAAAGAAGTATCATCAATATCAATAAAGGTTTGGCGTGGTGAGAATGCAGTCATATTCTCTGTAAATCGCAAATCACTAAATAAAACAGGAACTAAGCTGTTTACATCTTTCAAGCAATATTTGAATTTCTTTGCACTGGTTACTTCTCCCGATGTAATATGTGGTTTTAATTTTTCAATTATTTCAGGTCGAATAATTGGAGTTTTATCATAGTGCGGAATTAAAAGGTATCGACTTAGGTCAATGAATATTTCTTTTAGTTTTTGAACAGTAATAAATTCAGATTCACTTGTGATTAAACTTTCAACTTGGTTGCACTTGGCTTCAAAGTCATCAAGTTCCGCATTTTCTGAAATTAAAAGCAAATGCCCTTTCTCTAAATCTATTTCTATTCCTGGCAAAACTTTTATTCCAAGTTCTGCTGAAATCTGATTGAATTGAGGTAAATCAAATAAGTTGTGATTGGTAACTGCGATACAATCAATAGCTAACTTTGCAACATACTCTTTTAGCTTTGGAAGGCTAAATATAAATGCTGAATCACTGTATTGTGATGGCTTTGTATGTAGATGTAGGTCTATCTTTTTCATACTGCAACCGCTTTTTCAGTTTTCAGTTCTCCTGCAAATGCCTTTTGCAAGATTGATTTTTTCAGTTCTTCCAAATCCGCAATTTTCTTTTGATACACCGCTTCCAGCTTTTGCGTTTCGGCACGCAGGGCATCTAATTGGCGGACGATGGTTTGTTGTTCGTCAATGGTGCTTGGAAAAGCAATTTGATACTTATTTAACTTCTCTATCGTCAAGGCACTATAAGCTGCACCAATAGCAAGACTCTTTATTTTCTCAACGAATGCAGTCAAAGCGTATTTCAAATAATTGGTGTCTAACTTTTCAAAATCTTTGAACCAAACAATATTTCCGTCTTTAAAATAGAACTCATCTTCATTTTCGATAACCATAATTTCACCAATAGTTCCTACTGCTGACATTAATAAATCTCCAATTTTTGGAACGCCAAAAGATTGTTTGATTTGCTCGTATCTTTGTCGTGAAATAAATAATTCAAGAGTTATTGGTTTCCCGTTGGATAATTCTTTAATTTCTTTTGTTCTGTAGAACGGAACACCATCTTTTACATACTCGCTTTTATATATCCGCTTACTTGATGTAATTGTTCCTAATTCATCTAAGCAATTTACTTCCCAATTTTCATTCCCATTCTCAAACACCCCCTGCAAATAGCTTTCAAAAAGTTCTTTGGCGTTTTTGAGGTTTTGTTCGGCATTGGCTTTTGCCTTGGAAATCTGCTCAAATACTTCGTCTAATTTTGAAACTATGTTTTTTTGTTCTGAGATAGTAGGAACAGGTACTTTTACTGAACTCACTAATGCAATATTCAAATTTCTTACTGTTGAGCCAGCTGCTAAATAATCAAACTGCTTATATACAAAAGGAGAAGAAAGAAGATAGTATAAAAATTCAGTGTCAAATACCTTTTCCCCGTTCTGTTTTAGAACAAGCCAACCATCATGAATACAACCTGATGTTTTCATAATATACGGCCTACCAAAACTCATAGAGTTTGATAAAATAAAATCACCGTCATTTACCATCCTTGTTTTATGTAACCCTTCTTTTATAATTTTTTCTTTTGTTTCAAATATGTATTTGTCAGATGCTGTTGCATCAGAAATTTTTATCCAATTGATTCCATCATGTGAAGTGGTTAAATATTTATCTATTGGTCTTGGAGAACCACCACGTTCAATAATTAATACTTCACCTAATCTTTTTTTAATCCAACTCATATCAATTTCAAAATTGAGTTAAGTATCTCTGAACTTTCTTCATCTAATGCTTTCATTTCTTCCCAAATTTCTTGTGGTTGTCGAAGTTCCGTTTGGTCTTTTTTATTCGGGTTCTTTACACTTAAGTCAAATGTATTTTGGTCTATATCTTTTACATTTATACTCCAAGAGTTTTCGCTATTTACAAAGTTTTTTTGTAGATCTACAAATTCTGCCAAGTCGGTTTCATTCAATGGATTTGTTTTGCCTAAATTACGATCGAGGTTCAGTGAATAAAACCATAGATTTTGTGTTGGCTTACCTTTCTCAAAAAATAAAACTACTGTCTTGACTCCTGCACCCGTAAAAGTACCTCCTGGTAAATCTAAAATTGTATGAAGGTTACAGCTTTCCAACAGCTGTTTTCTAATAGCTACAGTTGCATTATCTGTATTACTCAAGAATGTATTTTTGATTACAATTCCTGCCTTACCGCCAGCTTTTAAAATTTTTATAAAGTGTTGTAAAAATAAAGAAGCAGTTTCACCTGTTTTTATTGGAAAATTTTGTTGAACCTCTGCTCTTTCTTTTCCTCCAAAAGGCGGGTTAGCTAATATTACATCAAAACGATCCTTTTCTTGTATATCAGCAAGATTTTCAGCTAGAGTATTTGTATGAATAATATTAGGTGCTTCTACTCCATGTAGAATCAAATTCATAACGCCTAGAATATATGCTAACGATTTCTTTTCTTTACCATAAAAAGTATTCTTTTGAAGTATCTCTGATTCCTTAGTGGAGAGCGACTTTCCAGATTTTAAATAGTTATAAGCTTCACACAAGAATCCTGCGGATCCACATGCACCATCATAGATTTTATCTCCAATTTTTGGGTCAATAACCTTAATTATTGTTGTAATTAATGGTCGTGGGGTATAATATTCACCACCATTTCGACCAGCGTTACCCATATTTTTTATTTTGCCCTCATATAGGTGACTCATTTCATGCTTTTCCGCATGTGTACGAAATCGTAATTGATCAATTAGGTTTATTACTTCTCTTAGATTATAGCCGCTTTGTAAACGGTTTTTTAACTCGCTGAATATTTCACCAATTTTATATTCAATAGTATCTGGAGATTGAGCTTTTTGTTTGAATGTTTGTAAATAAGGAAATAGCTTATGATTCACAAAGTCTCTGAGATCGTCACCAGTTAAAGCTTTATGGAAATCTATTTTGCCATCATTCCCCTTAGGTACAGCCCAAATATTCCATTGATAAGCTTCGTCAATAATTTGTGAATACTTTTTCCCAACTAATTCTGCTGCTGTGGCTCTATCTTTTTCTAAATCATCTAGATACTTTAAAAAAAGAATCCAAGAGGTCTGCTCGACATAATCTAGTTCGCTTCCACAACCTGAATCTTTGTGAAGAATATCATCAATATTTTTAAAGGTTTGTTCAAACATATTTTCAAATTCTAGTGCTCTAATATACTCATTATAAGGTATTTTAAAATTCTTGCATATTTATCATATTTCTGTATTTGGAGGTATTTTTATATAAATTCATAGCTATGTGCAATTTCATGGGAGTAAGAGTGTCAAAAGTTAACTTTATCCGCTTAAAGCAGATTGAGAAGGAATTAGGTACTCTTGCTGCTATGAAGGAACTAGAATTAATTAAGGATGGGTTTCGCTATTCTAATTCTTTAATAATTCGTAAACAACAAGGGGCGGCTGATATCGAAGTGGTTTCTGCTCATTGGGAATTTATTCCAGTTTGGATTAAAAATGGGGATGAAGTTAAAAATGCTCGCAAACAGGGTATCCCTTGGTTAAATGCTCGCTCAGAAACAGTCCTTGAAAGTAAGATGTTTGGAAATGCTGCCAGAAAGCGCAGATGTCTTGTTTTAGCTACTCACTTTTTTGAATGGAGACATTACAAGCCTGAGGGTGAAAAGAAGGCAATGGCTTACCCTTATACTATTGGTGTTAACTATTCTGAGTATTTCTATTTAGCTGGAATATGGCAACCATGGACTGATCGTGAAACTGGAGAAACGATAGATACATTTGCTATCGTGACTACCCAAGCAAATGAATTAATGTCTCAGGTGCACAACACCAAAAATCGGATGCCTACAATTCTGCCAGAAGATTTAGCTTATGAATGGATTATGGAAGATTTAAGTGAGGATCGGATTAAAGAAATAGCTTCTTATCAATTGCCCTCTGATGAGATGTATGCTTATACTATTCCTAAGGATTTTAAAGCTCTAGAAGAGCCATGTACACCATTTGAATACTCAGAGCTACCTGATTTAGATATTGCTTTATGAAAGAGTTTACATTGTATGTGACCCATAGGCTAAAAGATTACAAACTAAAAGCGACCGTTGAATACGAAAGCAACCAGATTATGCGAATCAGGGTACTTGGTACTAAACGATCGCTTTTGCTTGAAAATAATTATCCCTTATTAAAGAACACAAACAGCAAAAAAGGGATTCAATGGAAAATAAGAGAGGGACATTTCGATGTTAAAGACGAACATGATAGTCGCTTATTAATGCGAATTTTTGAATTATTAGAGTATAATTTAAAAAAGTAAAAAAAGTCAGATACAAAAACAAAAGAAAATCATATTTCATTCAAGATTACTTGGTAAATTCTGCTTTATTTCTTCCCACTTATCTAAAATATCACAAATCTTAAAATGATGTAGGCTTTGATTCAGTTTTATTTTTTCTTCAAAATTCACAATTATTTCTTCTAATTGATTTACCGTTAAAACTCTAACTTCCCTAGCTTTTGGTCCATTATTTGGACCAATTATACCAGCTTCTTCTAGTTTATTTATTAATCTTGTAGCTCTATTTAATCCAATTTTTAATCTACGCTGTAATAATGTGACAGAACCCATTTGACACTCTACAATTATCCTTGCTCCTTCATAAAACAAAGGGTCAAGTACCTCATTGTTATAATTGATTCCTATATCATCTTCTATCTCTTCAAATAAAAATGGTTGCTTTTTAAATATTAATGCTCTATTTAAAAATGTAGACTTATTAGGATCTTCTAAATAGTCAAGCACGTTTTGGTTTTTAATTAAACTCTTTATTTGCTTTAACCGAGAGTCTATAATAATAAATTTCGATTCAAATATTTCAATAAAATTTTCAATAAAATTTTTAACTAATTTATTTTCTGACAGTTCGGTGTCTCCATAAACAGAAAGAGCCATAGACTCAGAATACTCTATCATCTTTTGAATTTGACTTAGTGCAAAATCATTTTCGCCTATCCGAGTAGCATATTTTGCTGAAAAGAATAATAATTTTATATCATTCTGTATTTTACTTAGCGCAGTATTTATAATTTGATGGGCGTCTTGATAGTCTGCTTCTATATAGCTACAAAATGCTGCGTTCAAATAGCATTCTCTTATAAAAAAATTTATCGTATCATTTCCATTAATAGAATTTGAATATCTATAAGAAAGTTCAATATTAAAATACTCATTTACTTTCTTTAAAGATTGAGAATCATAGTCTGCAAGTGAATATTTCGCAGCCTTTAAGAAATATTCTTTAGCTTTTTTTGTATCTACAATATTTTCCTTGTATAAATATATCATCCCCAAATGCTGTAGTACAAACCAATCTTGCTCATATAGATTAAGTGCTTTTTCAAATTCATTTTTTGCATCAATTGCTATATCTAGATCAAATTTTGATTGTTTATAAAACTTTAATCCTCTCTCAATATGAAGTATTCTTTCTTTTTCCTTATCTGGCAGCTGGAGTAATTTTGATATCTCTCCAAGCAGTATATTAGTATCTATAGAGGTTTGATATATATCTGTTAAACTTTGATTTAGAAAATCAAAGTTTCTTGAAATTGTTTCCGTTTGCCTTTCTACAGTATTTTGAATGTAAGAACCAACTAGTTGTGCATTATATTCATGAAGTTTAGTTTGCTTTATAAAATTGATATAGCTGTCATAGCGTTCTGCCGATGATTCGATTTCATAGGGATTATAATATGTTAGATTAAACGATGGTGTTGACATATAAATTATTATCAAATAACAGTTTTGGTTTAACTAATTTATAATTAATAGTATCAAAAATCAAATAGATATTATTTATAGAAGAATTTTTGATAGGAATCTTAAAAAATGAAACCTGCTATGGATATAATCCTAATTGACTAGAGAAAATAACACTAACTCTTTCAGAAATATAAAGATTAACTACTCTGTTGTTAATCCTTTATTTTAGAGATTTTCAAGAATCAATTATCAGCAAGATGTATGCTATCTTCTTTTATAGGTTATGGAATAGAGTGGCTGTCTCTCTAAAATCTTCTAATGGAATAGTTGTAAATAAATAATGATTTCTTTATATTTATGAGTTACGTTAAAATCATTGATAATCCTTAAATCTTTCTTTATGGATGATAACCAATTAAATCAAGAGATACAAAATAATCCAGGGGAGCAAGGAAATCAGGAAAAACAAGAAAGCATTGATGATTTATTAAAGAAAGCACAAATATTGAAAATTGAAACTGAAATTTATGAGAGTAAGAAAAATTATTTTAGAAAGTTCATTTATCCTGAATTACCAAAGTGGGTACCAGCTTTATTAATAGCAAGTGTTTCACTTTATATAACTTATGAAACTGGTATACTTGAAACAAAACGGCAGCAAGTTCAAAATGAAGAGGAAAAAATAAAAAGACAATCCATAATAAAGGATTTTAATAGTAAAGTTCATTTGATGGAGAAAGAAATTAAAGAAAAAGAAATTGTATTAAATAAAATGGATACCACTCTAAATTATAAGAATGATTCAATATTTTTTCTTAATGATAGAATATATTCATTAAATCGTAAAACCAAAGATTTAGGTGTTATAATTAATGATTTAAATTCTCAAATCTCATTTGAAGTATTAAACAATAATTTAAAAAAACTAAAAGAATACCCCAACATCAATAATGAATATGTAAAAGAGTTTGTTGATATTTTAAGTGATAGAAATAATAGTAACTTTAGACGATTATATGATTCACTTGAATTTTATTCATATTCAAAAAGACTTTCCCCAATTGTAAATCATATTTTATTCAAAGCAACTAATAATGAGAAATATTTTGACAATCTGATGACTCATTTTCGTAATTCTTTGCAAACATTGGCCTACACTAAAAATGAGTTAGAATCTAGTTCCTTAAGCCCACTTGATGCTAATTTATATAATTTGAATGGATTATTATTAGATATTTTTAAAGCTATTTCGGAAAAGAAATATCAAGCAAAAATTCTTGATATTATGTTTTCACAATTTTCAGAGCGCTTTCAAGTCAATTTCAATAATATCGACTTTTTGGCTTTGCCTTTGTATTATAGCGCGAATTATAATTTTGATTTACTTGAATATAACTATGACTTTTTTGAATTATATTCTATAATTAATCAATTGATAATTGAATCTGGAGGATTTATGAAATATATTCTGTTTGACAAAAACCATTCAGGAAGAGTTTTTGTAAAAGATGGATATGGAGGGATCTCTTTGATTTCATACACTAAACGGGAACAGGATACTATTCTACAAATAAAAGGGGCAAATGAATTAGCAATTGAAATCGGTAGAAGATCGCTAATAAATCTTTCGGAATGTAATACTCATTTAGCAGCAACCCTCAAAATTTATGCAGATGTAATTCCATATTTTTCAAATCTACACAAAAACACTCTGGAATCAATTTTACCTAGGGCATTCGGAATTGATAAATTTAAAAATAAAAATGTTAGTGAACTTTTTAAACTAGAACAAAACTCAAAAAGGATTTTCGAAAAAGTAGAGAGTATTATAAAAAACACTTATCATAATTTTTATCATTCAAATAAGCAACATATTGACAGCGTATTTAATAATGCACAGATTAATTTTGGTATAGGTATTAAAGATATTTTTGAATCATTAGTAATATGTTTCTTTTTTAAACATGATTTACATAGTTGGTATAGATCAAATAATTATGTTGATAATATAGAATGGATTAATGAGAATCGAAGAAATTTTTATTTTATAGAACGAGAAAGAATTCGAGTACAGTTTAAATAGAGCATTATAATAAGAGCGAGTATTCATACAAACAATTCTTTTGAAAGAATAGATTTTCTGGTAGTTTATTGTATTTATTTTTTTTTACTAAAAGATTATTGCATTCTTAAGTAGGATAGTTGTTTCAAATTAGCTTTGAACATTAATATGTTCTAGATCTACAGCATGTGTTAGTATAAAGTTTTTTAAAATTAAAAAAACTCTAGATTGATTATTTATGGAATGTCAATTAGGAATTATTTGCAAATAATTAATGTACTTATTCCAACAAGTAAGTGGATTAAATAAATACTTGGTACTAAAAAATGTGATTTGAAGCTAACTGAATAGATATAGTTTTTAATCTTATGTTTTTGCCAATCCTTAATGTTACATGAGACGGTAAAATAAAGGAAAAGTTAGTTCAATATAAAACCAAATGAATATCATAATTATTGGGTCAGATTTGGGTAATAAAAATTCTATTGAATAGTATATAGCTTATAGACACATTGATTTTTAATGTGAATTCCACTGAATAAGACCTCACTTGATCGTGCCAAAAAATAGCCCGTAAAAATTGTAACAACTTAATTTTAGCTTCCTGATTTTATAGGTTTTTTGTCAAGTCTCTCCTAAAATAATTTAGTCATCACTATGAATATAAAAATTTTTGTACATATTCGAGGGGCTAATTAAATTTATATAAGCCACATTAGCTCATTGAGGCATTTACTAAAGTGACAATTTTAAACTGGCTCATTATGATATTTTATCTATTATCGACAAAGAATAAAGTTTTTAATAATGATGTTTAATGAATTAATTTATTTAGTTCTCCTATCTATAAACTTTGATTTAAATGATATTAAATCTATACTTATTAGTGTTGTAAGCAGCGTGTGCTTTGCAATTATCGTATATATTTCCCACGGATATTGGAAAAATCGAAGGGATAAAAGAAAAGAACAAATTCAACATAATGAGTATAGTGAGACTAAAAAAAATATTGAGGATTTAGAAAGAAATTCTCTTCTATCAGTAATGTCAGAAGTAGATAATCTTTATAATCATGGCTTTTTTGCTGATGCAATAAAAAAGTCTAATGAAATTTTATCGAATCCTACGCTAAAAAAATATAAAAATCTATTTATTAATGTAAAAATTAAGAAAGCCAATTCTTTACTTAGACATGACTCCTTAGACGATAATGAAAAAAATATTTTAGTTGCATTAGATATTTATTTTGAAATCCTAAAAGATGAAACAATAATAAATGACTCTGATTATACTGCAATAATTAATGAAAATATTGGTATATGTTATGGAAAATTAAGTTTCATCAGAATGCCAGAATATAATTTGGAACAGAGTATTACTTATTTTCAGCTCTCTTTAGATTATTTTATGAAGACGGATATAAAAGTTATGAAAAATGAGCTGAAACGTCATTTAGCTACCTCTTATTCTTATCTATCTGAGATAAAAAACAAGGAAAACAATTTAAGAAGTGCTTTAAAATTTATTTCTGAAGTTGTAGCGGATTCTGAAAAAAACGATGATTATTATCTCAAAACTACTTCATTAGCTTCAATACTCCTTGAGTTGTCAAATTTTGAAAATACAGAAAATAATATCACTTTGGCAATCGAATATTATGAGGATGCTTTACGTAACGTTTCCATAGAGAAGGAGCCTTTTTTTTATGCTTCACTTCAAGGTGATTTAGCAAGAGCATATACAGGTTTAGCAAAGATCTGTGATGAAAAGTTTAATATTTCTAAGGCAATAGAGTACACTGAAGAGGCATTGAAAATATTTACTCTTCATGATAGTCCCCAAGATTATGCTACAGCATGTAATAATCTTGGATTACTTTATTTACAAACGCTAAAAATTGATAATTCTTATAATGAAACAATATTTTCAAAAGGAATTAATTTAATTCATGAATCTTTGAAATTGTATTCTGTAAATAAATATCCAAAAGAATATGCTATGACTATGTACACTTTGGGGCAAGCTTACAAGTTTATAATGTCTTTAAATAAAACTGATGAAAATTATAAACTTGCAAGATCCTATTATGAAAACGCAATGAAAATATTTACTCCAAATAGTTATCCTGAATTGTATAAAAGTTGTATTGAAGATATTAAATTGTTAGAAGAAATGAAGTCGAGTTAACTTAACTATTAAATAGATTTGCTTCGTTTAGAAGAAATAAACATTCTTTGCTTTATTATGTCGTTTTTATTTTTACAATCGTAATTTAAAATCAAAAATTGGGTCACATTTTGGGTCAGAAAAGTTCTTTAAAATAGCAATTAGCTTGTAAACTATTGACAATAAACGCATTAAAAAATCAGTTTCCTGACTCATAATCAGGGGGTCCCTGGTTCAAGCCCAGGTGGGCCCACAAAGCGAAGATGAAAGTCTTCGCTTTTTTCATTTTGGTAAGCTCAGTTGGTTAGAGCATCCCGACATAAGTCGGGAGGGTCCCTGGTTCAAGCCCAGGTGGGCCGACTTCAAAATCAAGCAGTTGCGATCTAAAAATCGTAGCTGCTTTTTTTATTGCATACAATTGATAGATGAAGTTTGTAGGAAAACCTCTTCGGTATTGTTTTTGCACCCATTTATTTTGATAATACTTATTAACTCTCATGCTTTCTTTACAGAAGCAATAGAAGATAATAACACCTATTTTTATTTAGTACAAACAAGAATATGAAATTGAAATTATTTTTTTCACTATCACTTTTATTCGCAATCTATCTTCAGTCCTATTCGCAGAAAACGCAAATTCGGGAAGAACTGGATCGAGTCATACAGCAACTGAATGATAGTTTACATAAATATGATGAAAGAGGTAGAACCGTTCATTTATTATCTGATTCAGTTTTTTCAGTGAAGAATAGAGATGGAAGCTATATAACCGTAAACATAAAAAACCTGGAATCTTCAAAAACCGATTCTCTTCATCAAATGGGTATTGATTTTGTTCCTATTAACTATAAAACACATGTTCCCGGTAACTGGATCTATTTTCAGCAGTCGGATAAAATGACTCGTTTGATGTTTCAAAAAGCAACCGAGGCGGAAGCCAGGCAATTGTATTATCTATTCCTCGACGTCCGAAAGTATATGCAGGCATTGCTAGCACAATAAAATCTGAGCGATGATTTTGAATCATGCATGCTATTCAACATGATTTTCTACTGCCACTTAACTTACCTAAAATTGGGTATGAATAGTACTGGATAATAATAGTATTTTCAATGATACATCAGATCTACTTTTATTAGTAAGCCATGATGGAATTAAATATTATTGCACAGTAGCTATATTCATTTTCAAAACGAACCCATGCATACCTTTAAAATAAAAAACAACAGACTTGGTCATGTAATAATATTGGTGGCTGTACTCTTTCTGATGGGAGTTACTTTTTGGGCCTTTTTTTTGAAGGATGAGCCTGTAGAATTTGAAGGAGGAGGAATCATCATCGCATTGATCATCGGCGGTATAGGCGGCGTGGTTTTATTCATGGCGCTGCGAGCCATCATTTTGAATCCTGATGTCTTGATGATGAATGAAAAAGGTTTTGAATACAATCCCGGAGGTATTTCATCCGGTTTTATGGAATGGACGAACGTGGCAGAAATAAAGTTCACAGAAGTCAGAACTACACAGGGTCAACTTCCCGGACCTATTTGGGAAAAAGTATTGGCGATTAAGTTTAAAGATCCATCTATATATACCCAACAATTTAATCCACTCATGAGAGGGTTGATGGATTTGAATAAAAATATGTATGATGCCGATATGTTCTTCCGTTTGAGCAGTTTTGGGAATAAAGCCAATGAGGTATATGAATTGATGATGCGATACTGGAATGCAAGTAAAACAAAAGCGTAGTGGATGTTCATGTAGACTAAATAGATATATCAATCAGGTGCGGAATACAAACTGTAATGTAATTGTAAAAGGAGTTTTTGATTGTAAAATGAGTCTTTAAAAATGGATGTAAAAGAAGATACAACAAACCCCGTATTGGTATCGGTATTTTCAAACAGGATAGTGGTACCTGTTTTTTATGGCGTGATCACATCTATATTATTACCGGGTACAGTTTGGTATACGCTTACATCTAACGATATATTCGATATGATTGGAGGCATTATTGCTTTTATAGTGGTAGCGCTGATTTGGTTGGTGATGGTTTGGGGAGAATTGAGGTTAAGGGCGATCAAAATATCTTTTACGGATAAGGATATAGTAGTTCAATCATTTTTCGGAATCGGGAATACGAAAGTATACAGTTATGATACGATTACCAGTTTTCACAGTACATTACAACCTGCGCTTCCATTACCTTATGAATGTATTACGTTAATCAACAATCAAAAAAAAGTAGTGCATATTTCACAATATTATTTTGCTAATTATAATCAGTTAAGGGGTTTTGTAACGGGAAAGTTTAAAAATGATGGAGCTAAAAGCTTCAGTCTAAAAAAGATGTTTAGGGAAATTTTTTCTTGAACAATCTCAGTAGTTGATTTCTCAACTATTGTTTACAGGTAATGAATTATTGAATAGTGATGATACACCAAAAAGCCCGATCTTAAATCGGGCTGTAACACCAAACCAACAACACAATTAGATAGAAGAAAACTTCAACCTCAAGCTATTGCCCACCACACTCACGCTACTTAATGCCATTGCAGCTCCGGCAATCATGGGATTTAAAAGGAATCCATTGATAGAAAATAAAATACCTGCCGCAATCGGAATGCCAATGATATTATAGATAAAGGCCCAGAATAAATTTTGTTTGATAGTAGCCACTGTTTTCTTTGATAAATTGATGGCTTTGGGTATGCTGTTTAAATCTGAAGTGATCAATGTCATTTTAGCAACATCCATGGCAATATCACTTCCCTTACCCATCGCGATACTAACATCTGCAGTAGCCAATGCATGACTATCATTGATCCCATCACCTACCATGGCTACAATCTTTCCATCTTTTTGTAGCTGTTCAACAAATGCTGCTTTTTCGGCAGGCATCACTTCTGCTTTAAAGTTTTTTAATCCTACTTGTTCGGCAATGGCTTTGGCGGTTTGTTGATTATCTCCCGTTAACATGTATACCTCAATACCCATCTTCTGTAAACGCTCAATGGCGAAAGCTGATTTTTCTTTGATGCTATCTGTAATTGCTAATACGATTCTTGCTATACCGTTTTTGGAAAAAATGATAACGGTTTTTGCCTGTTGTTGTAGTTGTTGAATGTTATTCTGTAGACTTTCATCCAGTATGACTTTGTTTTCTTTCATCATTGATGGACTTCCCACCAAATACTGCTGATTCTTATAATTTGCTAGAACTCCTTTTCCGGTGATACTTTCAATTTTATCAAGAGCCACAGGTTCAATAGCCGTATTTTCAAAATGTCGAACAACTGCTTCAGCCAACGGGTGCTCTGATTGTAGTTCTATAGCTAATAATACAGATTGTAACTCAGCCATATCTTGTTCATCTTTGAAAATCACATCACTTACTGCTGGTTTACCTTCTGTAATGGTTCCCGTTTTATCTAATACTACAGCAGTAATATTATGTGACAATTCAAGACTTTCGGCATCTTTAATGAGTATATTATTTTCAGCTCCTTTCCCAATACCTACCATAATAGCGGTAGGAGTAGCTAAACCTAAAGCACAAGGGCAGGCAATGACTAGAACTGTTACTGCATTCATCAAGGCGTAGGTGAATGCATTTTCATTACCCCAAATTATCCAACTGATGAATGTGAGTATTGAAATTCCGATGACAATCGGGACAAAGATGCCTGCAATTTTATCAACAAGCTTTTGAACAGGCGCCTTACTGCCTTGAGCCTGTTCCACCATTTTAATGATTTGTGCTAAAAATGTTTCTGAGCCAATTTTTTCAGCTGTAAATCGAAAACTTCCTTTTTGGTTAATGGTTCCTGCATACACATTTTTTCCTGCTACTTTTTCTACAGGAATCGGCTCTCCGGTAATCATACTTTCATCTACATAAGAGCTGCCACTGGTAATAATACCGTCTACGGGAATTTTTTCCCCGGGCTTTACTAGTAAGATATTCCCTTTTTGTACGGCTGCAAAAGCCACTTCTTTTAGTTGATCGTTTTCTGTAACCAAGGTTACAGTTTGCGGCTGTAGACCTATTAATTTCTTAATGGCAGAAGAAGTATTTGATTTGGCTTTTTCCTCTAATAACTTACCCAAGGAGATAAATACGATGATAACGGCCGCTGCTTCAAAATATACATGAGGATGTGTACCACGTTGATGCCAAAAATCGGCAAAGAATGTATTAAAAGTACTGAATAACCAGGCAATACCGGTGCTGAGTGCTACCAGCGTGTCCATATTTGCTTTGCCATGCTTAGCTTGTTTCCAAGCATTGATGAAAAAGTTTTTACCAAAATAAAAGACTACCGGTGCAGATAACAGTAGCATGATATAATTTCCCCAGGTCAGGTCCATAAAGAACATCCCAAGAATAACAATTGGTAGAGAGAGTATAGAAGACCAGATCGTTCTCTTTTTGAGTGACTCATAATGTTGAATCCTGGCAGCCTCCTTTATTTCGTTTTTATTTTCTTCTGTAATTACTATATCATAACCAATCGATCGAACAACTGCCTGAAATTTTTCCGGATTGGTTATTTCAGGATCATACTCAACCCATGCATCCTGATTAGCAAAATTTACTGCAGCATTTACCACGCCATCAGTAGACCGAAGCATCGACTCAACACTAACTGCACAAGCAGCACAGGTCATTTCAAGAATTGGAAATGTTTTTCTAATAATATTATTACTCGTAGTGGAGTTCATGACTATGTTGTTTTATTGAATACAAAACTATTCATGTTACAAAGGGTCGCTGTTACAGCATTTGTATAAAATTGTATATAATCTTCAGTTGAACATTAGTTATGGCAGGAGTAGTATCTTTGAATATCTATGTCTGAACAACTACACATAAAAAATATGGTTTGCGATCGATGTATTATGGTCGTAAAACAGCTATTTACAGACTTAGATATTGAATTTCATCAGATACAGCTGGGACAAATAGAGTTGAAAAAAGAACCCAATACTGAGCAACTAGAACAGATTCGATCTCTTTTACAACAACATGGGTTTGAATTATTAGATGATAAGAAATCGAAGATTGTTGAAAAAATAAAAACGACCATTGTTTCATTGATCCATGGGACGGAAGCTGAGGAGCTGAACTTAAAGCTATCAGCCATACTAGAAGAAAAACTACAAACAGATTACCATTATCTCAGCACATTATTCTCTTCAGTAGAGGGTGTTACCATTGAGCGATATACCATACTACAACGCATTGAAAAAGTAAAAGAACTATTGATGTACGATGAAAAAAGTATCAGTGAAATTGCTTATGAAATGGGCTATAGCAGTGTTCAGCATTTGTCACAGCAGTTTAAAAAAATCACAGGATTAACTCCTTCTCACTTCAAGCAGCTAAAGGAAAATAAACGCAAGCCTTTAGATAAAATAAAAGACTGATTACCTGCTGCTAAAAATTATATACATCTTAATCGGGATTCTATAACAACTTAGCATTTTAGTAATTCTAATTTTACATTGTTATTCAAACAGGATTTATCCTGATAAATTAAATGTGAAAATGGAAACATTAAAATTCAAGACAACCATTAAATGTATGGGTTGTGTATCAAAAGCCACACCTTTCCTGAACGAAGTTGCAGGAGAAGAAAACTGGAAAGTAGATGTCAATAATCCTGATAAACTGTTAGAAGTTACCATCAATGGAGGTGCTTCTGCTGGTGATATTGTAAAAGCGGTACAGGAAGCAGGATTTAAAGCAGAACCCATTCATTAGTGGGTTCTGTTATGATATCTTTCAAAAACTAAACATCAAATACTCAACATATGAAACGAATACTGATCATTGTTATGTTACTCCTGTCAAAAATGGGGATAAGTCAAGCCCCCTCATTACAAGATATTTTACGCCAATATCTTGATCTCAAAAATCAATTGGTAGAGAGCAATGCTGTGAATGCGCAAAAGTCTGCTACTGCACTGAATGGGAAGATCGAAAATCTGGCCTCACAAGCGCTTTCAGAAAAAGAAGCCAAGGCATTTACCGCTTTGAAAGAAGCACTTGGTAAACATGCTAAAGAGTTGTCATCACAATCGGATCTGGCAAAACAGCGAGTGGCTTTTGCAGGGCTATCACAGTCTATGATTGATTTGTTCAAAATTGTTTCTGTAAAAGAGTCGTCATTATATGTTGATTATTGCCCGATGAAAAAAGCCTATTGGTTAAGTGCAGAAAAAACGATCCGTAATCCTTACTATGGGAATATGATGCTTTCATGTGGCACTATTAAAGAAACTATTAAAGAGTAACGAAATGCGTTTATTGGCTGTAATATATATCCTGCTATCGATTTCTATCAATGGAATAGCTCAGCATAACAATCATTTTATTACTGAGATGCGTCAGCCTTTTCTGGTGCGTGAAGGAAATAAAATTGTCTATCATTTATATGTGACAGATACGATTGTAAATTATACCGGTAAAAAAGCAAAAGCAGTTGCTATCAACGGTTCTATTCCTGCACCTACACTGTATTTTTCGGAAGGTGATAATGCAGAAATACATGTACATAATTTGATGCACATGGAGACTTCCATACACTGGCATGGATTAATATTACCCAATGAGCAAGATGGTGTTCCTTATCTCACTACTGCACCCATTCATCAACAAAGCACGCATGTGTTTAGATTTCCCATTGTTCAAAGTGGAACATACTGGTATCACTCACATACGATGCTGCAAGAACAGAGTGGTATGTATGGCGCTATTGTGATACAGCCAAAACAGAAGTTGCTTCAGGATGAAGAAGTGGTTTTGTTAAGTGATTGGATTGATGAAAACCCCAACCAAGTAGAGCGATCCTTACATTTTGCAACAGACTGGTATGCCATCAAAAAAGGTGCTACGCAGAACTATGCACAAGCCATTAAAGAAAAACATTTTGGTACTAAAATTAGCAATGAATGGAAACGTATGATGGCGATGGATGTAAGTGATGTGTATTATGACGCACTCTTCACGAATGGGAAAGTTATTGAAGAACAAAAAAAATATAAAGCAGGTGATAAAGTAAGACTAAGAATCATCAATGGCAGCTCCTCCACTTATTTCTGGGTAAGATTTGCAGGTGGAAAGATGAGTGTGGTTGCCAATGATGGTGCAGAAGTTATACCAGTAGAAGTTGATCGACTGATCATTGGCGTATCAGAAACCTATGATGTAATGGTTACCATTCCGGACACAGGTAGTTATGAATTATTATCAACAGCTGAAGACAGAACACGCAGCACTTCATTATGGCTAGGCGATGGGCAAAAAAAACATGCTCCTGCATTACCTCGCTTAAAATACTTTGAAGGGATGAAGATGATGAATGGCATGATGAATATGGATGGTACGATGAACGATATGGGAATGAAAATGAGTTTACAGCAAATGGATATGAATGCCGTGATGTATCCGGAGATAGTTGATAGTAATGAAAACATTGTGACACTGAATTATGCCATGCTCAAAGCACCGAATAAAACTACGTTACCAAATGGTCCGATACGTGAGTTAAAGTTTGAACTCACAGGAAACATGAATCGTTATGTATAGACACTCGATAATAAAACCATTTCTGAGTCGGATAAAATACTGATCAAACAAGGAGAGAATATTCGCATCATACTCACCAACAATTCTATGATGCGTCACCCGATGCATTTACATGGACATTTCTTTCGCACTTTGAACGGACAAGGAGAATATGCTCCGTTAAAAACAGTCTTGGATATCATGCCCATGGAAACAGATACCATTGAATTTCATGCATCGGAAAAATATGGCGACTGGTATTTTCATTGTCATATTCTTTACCACATGATGAGTGGAATGGGCAGAATATTTTCTTATGAGAATACACCTGCTAATCCATAAATCCCCGATCCGGTAAAAGCTTTACGAAAAGTATATCGTGATGACCGTCGTTTTTTTGCAGGCGCTCAGATCGGACTGGAGAGTAATGGGAGTGATGGCGAATTCATACTCGCAAATACCAGATGGATGATCCAAAACGAGTGGAGACTGGGACTCAATGCTGAGAAAGGTTATGAAAACGAATTTCATTTGGGAAGATTGATTGGAAGAAATCAATGGTTCATGCCATATATTGGTTTTGATTGGAGATATAGAAAACACAGTGAGCAAGAGAAAAATCTTTTCGGACAATTGAATACAAAGGATCAACGAGGTGTGATTTGTGTAGGATTTCAGTATACACTTCCTATGCTATTTCGTTTTGATGCGCGGGTAGATATGAAGGGGAATCTTCGTATGCAAATAGGCAGGGAAGATATACCGTTAACCAGCAGACTAAGAATGAATGTTATGTGGAATACAGATAAGGAATATACCTCCGGTTTGCGCTATATCGTTTCAAAATATTTTTCCGTTTCCTCTCACTATGATAGTGATATGGGATTTGGAGCGGGAATTACCATCACTTACTGATCAGGGGAAAGTATTAAAATCTGCTTACTATTATTGCGGATTCGTATATTCATGATCAAACTTTCAGGATTCATGTACGATATCTGCTGCATCGGTCATCTCACGCACGATAAAATTGTAACGCCTCGTCATACGGTGCATATGGCCGGTGGTACTTCCTTTTATTTTTCGCATGCCATTAAACATATGCCCGTTCAATATCACCTGGTAACAGCATTGGCTAAAGCGGATATTGCATTCGTTGATGATTTGATACAAGCAGGAATTGATACAACAGTCTTACACAGTAAACACACGGTATACTTTGAAAATATCTATCCTGATCAAAGTGATCATCGAGAACAAAGAGTATTATCAACAGCCGATCCTTTCCGAGTGGCTGATATGATTGATTTGAAAGCTTCGGTATTTCATCTTGGCCCTTTATTATCCGATGATATGTCTGTAGAATTGATACAAACACTCGCAACAAAAGGAACGATATCATTAGATGTACAGGGATTTCTTCGAAAAGTCATTGATCAGGAAGTGATGGCTACAGATTGGGTCTATAAAAAAGAAGTACTGCCTTATATCAATATTTTGAAAGCCAATGAAACAGAAGCAGAAAAGCTAACCGGATTATCTGATCATTATGATGCTGCTAAATCATTAGCTGATGCTGGTGTTCAGGAAGTGATCATTACTTTAGGAAGTAAAGGGTCATTGATTTATGCAAAAGGACATTTTTATGAAGTGCCTGCAATACAACCTACTGCTATTGTAGATGCAACCGGTTGTGGCGATACTTATATGGCCGGTTATTTATATAAACGATTTCAAAAAGCAAATTACTATGATGCAGGTCTCTTCGGTGCAGCGATGGCGTCCATAAAAATAGCCGCTTCCGGTCCCTTCAATGGAACTGAAAAAGCCATCACCAATGCATTGAAATCTTGATCACTTATTCTCCTCTAAGAAAGATGCTAAGTTTGCAACTGATAGAATGGTTATGAGCACATTTAAAAATATCTTGTTTGATCTGGGTGGTATCTTTTTAAATATTGATTACCAAAAAACAGAACAGGCTTTTGTAGATCTTGGCGTTAAAGATTTTAATGCCCTGTTTAGTCAGCAATTTTCCAATCAGTTATTTGAAGCTTTGGAAACAGGGAAGATTATGCCCAATGATTTTTATGATGCGTTTAGGATGGAAACGAAACTGGCTGTATCCAATGAAGCCATTCAACAAGCATGGAATGCCATGTTATTAGATTTTCCGGAAGAGCGTTTACATTGGTTAGAAAACGTTGCGCAACAATACCCTGTATATCTGTTCTCAAACACCAATATTATTCATTATCAATCTTTTATATCTAATTTTGAGCAAAATTTTCCGCAGAAATCCTTTAACGATTATTTCCGAAAAGCTTATTATTCTCATGAATTAGGGATGAGAAAACCATATTCTGAGTCTTATCTAAAGATTATGGAGCTGGAAAACCTCGATCCAAAAGAAACCCTATTCATTGATGACACGCCTAAGAATATTGAAGGCGCCCAAGAAGCAGGATTGCAAACCATTCTGTTGAATAATGGGAGAACGGTGTTGGATTTGGAGCTATGAAGAGTTGATAGTCGATAGATGACAGTTGACAGAGCATCAAAAGAGTTCTTTTCAATGATTCCTCGTTTTCTTTTCGCCGGACTGAAGTCCGGCGCTATTTAAAATTATATACTTGGTTTCTTGGACCTTGTAGCTTCCCTGTGCCTTGTCACTTATTTCTTGTTTCTTACTCATTTAACTTCCTCAAAATCAATATAATCCTCATCTTTCTTAGGAGCAGAAGCCTGATTGGCAGCTTGCTGCTGGAATCGCTGCTGTTCTTCAAATTCCTTCCTCGCGGCTTCTTGTTGTTCCTGCATTTTTTTCACTTGTCCCTTCATTTGGGAAGCTACTTTGCTAACCGGTACTATGAATTTAAAAATCAGGTTATAAAGGAAGTAAATCAAAAACCCCCATAAAAGAATCTTCACCATCCTACAAAGATAAAAAAAATGCCTCACAGCCTCACAACCTCACCCCGGCATCGCAGTGCTCGCCACCCCTCTCCCTGCGGGGAGAGGGGGAGGGGGTGAGGTAGATTTGGAACGTAAGGGTTAAATACACTACATTTGCAGTAGGAAAAGAACAATAGAAGGGAACGGAAGCGTTCCCTTCTTCTATTTAGATATGTCAATAGAAACACAAATAGGAAAGATCGAGCAGTTGATCGATAGTGTGCTGGCAGAAGAACCTGCTTATTTCTGTGTATCGGTTCGTATCAAACCTACCAACAATGTAAAAGTGTTTTTGGATGGGGATGAGGGGCTGGCCATTGAGAAATGTGTATCCTTTAATCGAAAGCTTTACAAGTTGATTGAAGAAACCGGCATGTATCCGGAAGGTGAGTTTTCGTTGGAAGTGTCATCACCCGGATTGGATGAGCCTTTGAAATTACATCGTCAGTATAAAAAGAATATAGGTCGTTTTATTGAAGTACTGTTTGCAGACGGAACCAAAAAAGAGGGTAAGCTACTAGAAGTAGCAGAAGCAGACATCATCATAGAACATACCGAGGGAAAGGGCAAAAAAGCAGTAACACAACAATTGGTAATACCATTCAATCATATAAAATCAACAACAGTTCAAATCAAATTCTAATTCAGTAAGACTTGTAGCTTGAAGCTTAAAGCTTGGAGCTTGTCTTCCGAATTTCTAAAACTTAAGACATGGCTAGTATCAACCTCATCGAAGCGTTTCAGGAATTTAAAGACGCAGAAAATATTGATCGTCCCACGATGATGAAAGTGGTGGAAGATGTATTCAAAACACTGCTTCGTAAGAAATACGGAAGTGATGAAAATTTTGACGTAATCGTAAATGCTGAGAAAGGAGATTTGGAGATCATCCGCAGACGAATGATTGTAGAAGATGGTGAAGTAATTGATCCTTTGTCGGAAGTAGCTTACACAGATGCGGTAAAGATCGAGCCGGATTTTGAAGTGGGTGAAGAATTGTATGAGGAAGTGGATATGGTTGACTTTGGTCGTCGCGCCATTCTTGCTGCCAAGCAAACACTGGCCAGCCGTATCAGTGATCTGAAGAAAAATGTATTGATCAAAAAATATGGTGATAGAATTGGAGAAATCATCAGTGCAGAAGTATACCAGGTTTGGAAAAAAGAAGTATTACTGTTGGATGAGGAAGGCAATGAATTGATTCTTCCTAAATCTGAACAAATACCTCAGGATTATTTCAAAAAAGGAGAAAATATCCGCGCAGTAGTAGAACGTGTGGATCTGAAAAATAATACACCAGTAATCATTCTTTCAAGAACCAGTCCTACATTCCTGGCGAAATTGCTGGAGATTGAAGTACCTGAGATCTTTGACGGATTGATCGCTATCAAGAAAATTGTTCGTGATCCGGGAGAGCGTGCGAAAGTAGCGGTTGAATCTTATGACGATCGTATCGATCCGGTGGGAGCTTGTGTGGGTATGAAAGGTAGCCGTATTCATGGCATCGTTCGTGAGTTGAAGAATGAGAACATTGATGTAATCAACTTCACTAGCAATATTCAGTTGTTGATTCAACGTTCTTTAACACCTGCCAAGATCAGTTACATGGAGTTGGACAACGACAAGAAGCATGCGGAAGTATACCTGAAAGCAGATCAGGTATCGCTCGCCATTGGTCGTCGCGGTGTGAACATCAAACTGGCTTGTGAGTTGACCGGATATGAGATTGATGTATTCAGAGAAGATGAAGAAGTAGTAGACGAATTTGATATTGATCTGGATGAATTTAGTGATGAGATCGAACCATGGGTGATCGACGAGTTCAAGCGTATTGGTTGTGATACTGCACGCAGCATCCTCAATCTGACCGCAGAAGAACTGGAAAGAAGAACCGATCTGGAAAAAGAAACCATTGCAGAAGTAAGAAGAATCTTACAAGAAGAATTCGACAGAGAAGAATAAGCGCTTTGAAGGAACTATATTTGTCGGGTATACTTATTGCCTGATAGATTGGTAGCCGTATAAAATTAGTCCATGGATGATAGTCCATAGTCCATGGACCATTGACGATGGACTATGGACCAAAAAAACTTGAATGTCAGAACTGAAATTACCAAGACTGTTAGCAGCCGCCAAGGAGTTCAATATTGGTCAGGATACCCTGATCGACTTCCTGGTGAAGAAAGGATTTAATAAAGATGAACTGAAGCCTACCGCTAAGCTTTCAGAAGACCAGTACTATGCCCTTCAGGCAGAGTTTCAAAGTGATAAAGTAGCTAAGAACAAAGCCGATCAGGTAGAAATCCCCAAAGCTGCACAGGCTGAGGCCAAGAAGAAAAAAGACGAAGAAGATCTTTCCTTCAATAAAAAAGAAGAGAAAAAGCCAGTAGCTGCTCCTGCTCCTAAGGAAGAACCTAAACAGGAAGTGAAGCCTGAACCGGTGGTAGAGGCGAAACCTGTTGAAGTACAGCCTGAACCGGTTGTAGAAAAAGCAGAAGTGATTAAAGCGGAAGCACCTGAGATCGAATCGCCAAAAGTGTTGAATAAGATTGATCTCTCTGCGATCGACTCATCTACGCGCCCTAAGAAAGCACCTAAGAAAAAAGAAGAACCTGCAGCTCCGAAAGAGCCCGCAGCAAAAGCAAAGAAAGCGGAACCGGCTGAACCCGCAGCTCCGGAAGTAATTGCTACACCTGCACCTGCAATGGAAGAAGCAGACAATGCCGCACCTCCTGTTATTGAAAATATTAGAGCGGAAAAATTAGAAGGACCCAAGATCCTTGGTAAAATTGAACTTCCCGTTAACAGCGATACCCGTCCAAAACCTGCGGCCAGAGATGAGAAGCGCAAACGCAAACGTATTCCTGTTGACCGCAAAGAAGGTGGAGCACCTCCACCACAAACGGGTCCTGATGGACGTCCAATGACCGGTCCAAACCGTCCGATCGTTCCAGCCAATAATAGAAACAACCAAGGTGGCGGTGGTGGAGGCAACTTCAACCGTAATCAAGGAGGTGGAAATAAAAGTGGCGGTAACCGCGACAGAAATAGAAGAGGTGGTGGACAGGTTGAAGACAAAGAAATTGATCAGAAAGCCATTCAGGAAAAAATCCGCGAAACACAGGCCAAATTGGCCGGAACCGGTGGTCGCGGTAAGAGCCTGAAAGCGAAATACAGAAGAGCTAAGCGTGATGAAGCTGCGGAGGCGATGGGTAATGAGATGGGTGAAGACAACAAACTACAAGTAACAGAATTTGTGACGGTAAGTGAGTTGGCGAACTTGATGGATGTGAGCTTTGCAGATGTGATCGGAAAATGTATGAACCTCGGTATCATGGTTTCCATCAACCAACGTTTGGATGCGGAAGTGATTGAATTGGTAGCTAGTGAATATGGTTTTGAAGTAGAGTTTATTGGTGTTGATGAAACAGATGAATTTGATGATGAACAGGATGAGGATAGTGAAGAAGATCTGGTACCAAGACCACCGATCGTAACCATTATGGGTCACGTTGACCATGGTAAGACTTCATTGCTTGACTATATCCGTAATGCCAATGTGGTAGCGGGTGAGGCAGGTGGTATCACACAGCACATTGGTGCATATGAGGTAACACTGCCGAATGGTAAAGCCATTACCTTCCTGGATACACCGGGTCACGAAGCCTTTACCGCGATGCGTGCACGTGGTGCGAAAGTGACGGATATTTCTATCATCGTAGTTGCTGCGGATGATGCTGTAATGCCTCAAACAAGAGAAGCCATCAGCCACTCACAAGCGGCGAATGTACCGATGATCTTTGCGGTGAACAAGATTGATAAAGACGGAGCCAATCCACAAAAAATATATGAGCAGTTATCACAGATGAATATTCTGGTAGAAGCTTGGGGTGGTAAATTCCAGAACCAGGAATTATCTGCCAAGCAAGGACTGAATGTGGATCTGCTCTTGGAAAAAGTATTGTTGGAAGCTGAATTGTTAGACCTGAAAGCCAATCCGGATAGAGAAGCAGCAGGTACTATTATTGAAGCTTCACTCGATAAGGGACGTGGTTATGTAGCAACCATCTTAGTACAGAACGGAACATTACGTCAGGGTGATCTGATTGTATCCGGACAATACTATGGTCGTGTAAAAGCGATGTTCAATGAGCGTAATCAGCGTATCGAAGAAGCGCCACCATCTACACCGGTTGTTATTTTAGGTTTGAATGGTGCACCACAAGCGGGTGAGAAGTTCAAAGTGTATGAAGATGAAGCTGAAGCAAAAGAAACCGCTACCAAACGTGCTCAGATATTGCGTGAGCAAGGACTGCGTGCAAGAAAACATATTACACTCGATGAGATCGGACGTCGTTTGGCATTGGGTAACTTTAAAGAACTCAATATCATCATCAAGGGTGATGTGGATGGATCGGTAGAAGCCTTGAGTGATTCATTACAGAAATTGTCAACCGAAGAAATCGCTGTAAGAGTGGTACACAAAGGGGTTGGACAGATTTCTGAAAGTGATGTATTGTTGGCAACGGCATCCGATGCCATCATCATTGGCTTTAACGTGCGACCTTCTATGCAGGCAAATAAGCTATCTGAAAATGAAGGTGTGGAGATCAAACTGTACTCTATCATCTATACTGCCATCGATGAAATCAAGAGTGCGATGGAAGGGATGTTGGAGCCGAAGATCCAGGAGAAAATTACCGCCAACGTGGAAGTACGTGAAGTCTATAAGTTTGATAAAGCCACTGTTGCCGGTTGCTTTGTACTCGATGGAAAAATCAGCCGTAACAGCAAGATTCGAATCATTCGTGATGGTATCGTTGAATATCCGAAGGGTGAAGGTCAAAGCGCTGAATTGGGCAGCTTGAAACGATTCAAAGACGATGTAAAAGAAGTAGCATCCAATATGGAATGCGGTCTAACCATCAAAAACTTCAACGACCTGAAAGTTGGGGATATCGTGGAAGCGTTTGAAGAAGAAGAAGTGAAGAGAACACTATAAAGCTTCAGGCTACAAGCCGCAAGCTGCAAGAATGGGGAGGGAATGACTACTGTTTCAAGATGGTTTCATTCCCTTTTCTTTACATGAAATCTTGTAGCTTATGGCTTGCCGCTTGTCGCTTTTTTTTTGTTAAAACCCTTATCCAACAAAGGAAACACGTCCTGATTAATTACATTTGAAGCAGATAATTTGATATGAAAAAGGTATTTCTGATAGTTGTTTTGTTAGTGACCGGGATGATGTCGGTCAAGGCGCAGGCCAAAAAAGTGGTGGCAGATAAAATTGTGGGTCAGGTAGGAGACAGAATTATTCTGCGTTCTGATATTCTCAATGAGATCGCTGATATGAAAAGACAATATCAGGGTCAGGAAGGTATTGTATTCCCTACAGAATGTCAGGTGTTGGAAAGACAGTTGATTCAAAAAGCATTGATATTACAGGCTGAGAAAGATTCTTTGTCGGTAAGTGAAGAGGAGATTGATGCAACCATTGACAACCGTATTCGTGCTGCGATTCAGCAATACGGATCAAAAGATATTCTGGAAGAGATTGCAGGTAAAACGGTATACCAGCTTAAAGAAGATTTCCGCAACAGTTTCCGTGAACAAAAAATGGCGGAACAAATGCAGAATAAGATCATTGAAACCATAAAGATCACCCCAACAGAAGTAAAAGCTTATTACAACAAGATCCCGAAAGATAGTTTGCCCTTTTATGAAAGTGAAGTGGAGCTGAGTCAGATCGTCATCATACCCAAAGCCAATCGTGATGTTGAAGAATATGTATCCAAACAAATGTATGATTACAAAAGATCGGTGGAGACGGGTGTTCAGAAGTTTGAAGCACTGGTAAAATTGTATTCAGAAGATCCGGGAAGTAAAGACCAGGGCGGACAATACAACCTCAACAGAAATGATCGTAACTGGGATCCTGCTTTCCTTTCAGCCTCATTTAGACTCAAGGAAAATCAAATTTCTCCGGTTGTGAAATCAAAATTCGGATTGCATATTATTCAATTGATGTCTCGTTCGGGTGATGAAGCGGTGGTAAGACATATCCTCCGTATTCCTCCGGTAACAGAAGATGAGATCAAGGATGCGGTTAAAAAATTAGATTCAGTAAAAAAGCAACTCATAGCCGGTACTCTTTCTTTTGGTGAAGCAGTGAGTAAATACAGTGAAGATGAGAACAGTAAATTCAGTGCAGGTTCTATCTCAGCTCAGGATGGAAATGTATTTTTGAGTATTGATATGTTGGATAAAGACATGGTTATCGCATTAAAAGATCTGAAACCGGGAGAATATTCAGCACCTCAAGTATATACCGATGAGCGTGGTCGCAAAGCTGTTCGTTTGATTCATTTGAAACGTAGAACAGAACCCCATCGTGAAAACCTGATGGATGATTATAATAGAATTGCTCAACGTGCTTTGGAATCTAAAAAGACACAAGCTTTAGATAAATGGTTCAAAGAGCATATTCCTAATTATTATGTGTCTATCGATAAGGACTTTACCGGTTGCGAAAGTTTGAAAGAATGGAAAGCAGCTGCGGCAAAGGCGGAGGTTGATAGGAAAAACTAATGCACGAAGAGTCAAGAACGAAGGCTCAAGCGACAAGAAAGAAACAAGCGTGAAGCAACAGGGCACAAGAAAGTGACAAGCAAACAAGGATCAATTGAAATAGCGCCGGACTTTAGTCCGGCGAGAAAATTTGGAAGAAGGATCAAGAACGAAGGCTCAAGCGACAAGAAAGAAACAAGCGTGAAGCAGCGAGGCACAAGAAAGTGACAAGCAATCAAGGATTAATTTAAATAGCGCCGGACTTCAGTCCGGCGAGAAAATTCGGGAAGGTAACAACGCTAAAGAACGCGAATCAATCATTGATTCGCGTTCTTTTTGTAGGTACATCTATTATTTTTAATTTTTAATTTTGAATTAGTTATTTGTAAATCAATAGTTTATGCGAAAGGCAAAAAATTATTTTTCTAATTCAATGTATATACATATATTTGTGTTGTGAAACTGGAACAAGCCATACAAAGTACAAGATTTAAGAACGAAGTGCATAAAGCAGGATTGAATATACTGTATACGGCCTGGTGGCTAAAGACAGTGATGAGCAGGGAATTGAAAGAATTTGGATTAACACATGAACAATACAATGTCTTAAGAATATTAAAGGGGAAACACCCGGAATTGATTTGTGTGAAAGACATTGCTTGTAGAATGATTGAGAAAAATTCTAATGTTCCAAGGATCATTGACAGATTAGAGATCAAAAAGTTGGTGAAGCGTGCTACGTCTGAGGCAGACAAACGTGAAACGGTTATCTCGCTAACCCAAAGTGGAATTGCTGTATTGGAAGCCAGTACACAACGCATCAATGCCATTTTTGATGAAGTGATGGTGATCAATGAAGCAGAAGCCGCATCAATCAATCAGCTACTTGAAAGAGTAAGAGAAAAAGAAAGCTAATATTTTTTTGAACAAATACGTGTACATACATGTATTCAAAAACATACATTATGAAAACAATACTTCACAAAGCAAACACAAGGGGACATGCCAGTTTTGGTTGGCTGAACAGTTACCATACATTCAGCTTTGGACATTATTATAATCCTGAACGTATTCATTTTGGCGCATTGCGTGTTTTGAATGATGATACGGTAAAAGGTGGTATGGGTTTTTCCAAACACCCGCATGATAATATGGAAATTGTTTCTATTCCATTGTCAGGTGATCTACATCATAAAGACACAACCGGAAGAGATGAGATCATTCGTCAGCATGATGTACAAATTATGAGTGCCGGTAGTGGTATTGCGCACAGTGAGACCAATGCCAATCATGATAAAGAAGTAAAATTTTTACAGATCTGGGTATTTCCCAAAGAAAAAAATATCGAGCCTCGCTATCAACAAAAATCTTTCAAACCGGAAGATCGTTTGAACCAAGTGTTGACTGTAGTAGCACCTGATGATGAGCAGGCAGTATGGATCAATCAGGATGCATGGTTTTCCCTTGCAAACCTGGAAGCTGGTGTAGAGAAAACTTATCAGATCAAAAGAAAAGAAAATGGAGTGTATGCATTTGTGATTGGTGGACAAGTAACCATCAACGGAGAACAGTTGGATGCAAGAGATGGACTGGGAATCTGGGAAACAGATACCATCAACATCACAGCCAGCAGCAACGCTGAAATTTTATTGATCGATGTACCCATGAAAATAGAGGAGGCATAAGATGAAGAACAGAACCATTAAAAGTATTTTATACGCAACACCGATGGATATGGGTGGTATGCCCATCAGACAACCTTTTCCTTCTGCCAAAGCGGAAAGCATTGATCCATTTTTGTTGTTACATCATGCGGATATCAAAGTGCCTACCCATGCTGATACAAAACATGCAGGTGTAGGTCCGCATCCGCATCGTGGATTCTCTCCGGTGAGCTTTATTTTCAAAGGTGGGGTGCATCATCGTGATAGCAGGGGCAATGATAATGTGGTATACGCAGGCGGTACGCAATGGATGAATGCCGGAATGGGAGTGATTCACAGTGAAAGACCACCCGCTGATATTCATGAAATCGGTGGCAAACAAGAACTCATTCAGTTATGGGTGAATACGCCTGCTAAATATAAAATGGATCAGCCTTCGTATCAACCACTGACAGCAGAAGATACGCCTAAGATCACTACTGCTGATGGATTGGTACAAGTAAATGTTATTGCAGGTAAGTTAGAAAACACAACAGGGCCTATCCATACACAATCTGATGTAAACACATTTACTGCTAGTTTTCAAAAAAGTGGTAAATATTTCTTTCAGATTCCCGCTTCACACAATGCTTTCATCTATGTACTTCAAGGTAAAGTACGAGTGACAGGCGATAGCGAAGTCGAAGGAAAATATGTAGCAGTCTTTCAGAATGATGGTGATGGATTTGAATTGGAAGCCTTGGAAGATAGCACCCTATTCATTGGAACCGGTGAACCGCTCAATGAACCTGTAGCTTCTCATGGTCCATTCGTCATGAACAACCAAACCGAACTGATGGAAGCCTTCCGTGATTATCAGTTGGGGAAGATGGGGGTATTGATTGAAGAATAGTCCTTCGCTATGCTCAGGATGACGACTATCTAATAAGATCAAAAAAATTCAGTGTAACTCAGTGCCCTCAGTGGCAATTAAAAAAAATCGGCGATAAGCCATCAACTATTAGCAAAATAAAAACCAAACAATATGTCAACGTACAAAATCGACGCAGCACACAGTGAAATCACATTCAAGGTAAAACACCTGATGATCACCAACGTAACCGGTAGCTTTACGAAATTCGATGCTACCATGGAATCTGAAGCAGCTGATTTCAGCGACGCAAAAATTTCTTTTGAAGCTGATATCGACAGCGTCAACACCAACAATGAACAGCGTGATGGTCACTTGAAAAGTGATGATTTCTTCGCTGCAGAAAAATTCCCTAAGCTGACTTTCGTTTCTAAGCGCTTGACCAAGAAAAATGATGAGGAATATACCCTTACAGGAGACCTGACTATTCGTGATGTAACAAAAACCATCGATCTTTCAGTTACATTCGGTGGTACCATGGTAGATCCTTGGGGTCAACATAAAGCCGGATTCGAGATCAACGGAAAAATCAACCGTAAAGAATTCGGTCTGGGCTGGGGCGCAGTAACTGAGGCAGGTGGAGTAGTGGTAAGTGATGATGTGAAACTGCATTTAGCCGTTCAGATGATTAAGCAAGCGTAGTCTTTTACCACAGAATACACAGGGTTTGGCACAGAGGTTCACAGAGTGAAAATGTGATGTTATTGATTTTTTTGAGAAGCTCAGTGTAACTCTGTGCCAAACTCCGCGTAACTCGGTGGTTAAAACATAAATAACTCAGTATGACAAAAGCCAGCATTGCAACTACAAAGTATCAGGTTCGTTTGGAAAACGGAAGGCATGTATTTGGTGCAGATGAACCAGTAGAACAAGGAGGAACGGATTTAGCTCCGGCGCCTGATGAATTGTTGGAAGCAGCATTGGCCAGTTGTACTGCCATTACCCTTCGGATGTATGCAGATCGAAAACAATGGCCAGTAGAAGGAATAGAAGTAGCAGTTAGCTTAGAAAGAATTGATGGAAAAACGGTTTTCAGTCGCAACATCCAACTGAAGGGGAATCTGGATCAGGAACAGAAAGATCGATTGTTACAGATCGCTAAACTTTGTCCTGTATCCAAAACATTAAGTGGATCCATAGAAGTAAATAGTTCTATTAATTAAAAAAACTCCGCGCTACCTTCCTTTCTCATGTTCTCTGCGGTAAAAATTAACAGCAGAGAACATGAGAAATAAGGGGTACTCAGAGAAATAATCATATGAAAACAAAATTTTTCCCTGCAGCAGAAAGAGGATTAAAAGATATTGGCTGGCTTATCAGTAATTTTTCTTTTAGCTTCTCTTCTTATCAGGATCCATCTCGTAAAGGGTTTGGATTATTACACACATTTAATGATGATGTGGTGAAAGCCGGTGGTGGTTTTGGATTACATCCACATACCAATATGGAAATCATCAGCGTGATGCTACAGGGAAAAATGAATCATAAAGACACCATGGGTTATGCGGAAGTGGTAGAAAAAGATTGGGTACAGATCATGAGTGCCGGAACCGGACTGCGACATGAAGAACATAATATTGGTGAAGAAGATGTTCAGTTTCTACAGATATGGATTGAGCCGAAATTAGAAAATATCACACCCCGCTATCAGAAACGATATTTTCCGGAAGCGAAACGAAAAAATCAACTGACCACCATCATTAGCAATGAAGAAGGCATTACACATTGCTGGATCAACCAGAATGCGAAATTGAGTCTGGGTTATTTTGATGCTCAACAAAAAATCGACTACTCATTTTCACCCTTAAATAAGTGTGTATACGTTTTCGTGATCGATGGCTCACTTACGATAAACGGAACAATCCTCAACAAAAGAGACGCTCTTGGCATCTGGGACACCCACAAATTTACCTTGCATACTGAACAGGAGAGTCGCTTTATTGTTATAGAAGTGCCGATTAATCATTAGAGCGTATGGCTTATAGATCATAGCAAATAGAAAGACAATTACTATAAGCTATGAACTATAGGCAATAAGCTATCTCAAACTTGCAAAACATGAACATAGAAATTATTTCAGGAAGTCCGAGAACAAATAGTGTTACTAATAGACTGGCTTTGTTCTTACAAAAACATTTGAGTCAACATACCCCTCATCAGGTGAATATCATTGATGTGCGTGATTGGAAACTGCCTTTATTAGAGAGTGTATTTTCTTCTGTTGAGAATACTCCGGAAGAATTCAAACCATTGGCAGAAAGAATGTTTGCTGCGGATGCTTTTATTCTGGTAACACCCGAATACAATGGCAGCTATTCACCTGCTTTACAGAATTTAATGGATCATTTTCCGAAGCAGGCACATAAGCCTTTCGGATTGGTAACTGCATCAACCGGTGCCATGGGGGGTATGCGAGCGAGTCAGCAGTTATTGTTGCTGGTGCCGGCATTATTTGGCATTGCTTCGCCTTATATGCTGGTAACACCATTTGTAGATAAGAAATTCAATGAAGCAGGCGAACTCACAGATGGTTCTTTTAGTAAGTCTATTGACCTGTTTACCAATGAGTTCCTATGGTTAGCAGAGACACTGAGACCAGAATTAAGTACGGCTTACAATTAACTTTATAAAACGTGGCGGAGTTGTTAACTTCGCCACTTCTTTTTAAATCATAACATGAGCGACGAGATCAAACACGAATGTGGGCTTGCCTATATTCGACTCCGGAAACCTTTTTCCTATTATTTACAGAAACATGGTACGGTAACCTATGGCCTCAATAAGCTGTACCTCTTGATGGAAAAACAGCACAACCGTGGACAAGACGGTGCCGGAATCGCCGCTGTGAAATTGAATACTGAGCCAGGAAACCCCTTTCTGCATAGAATGCGCAGCAATGCACCCCAACCGATTGCGGATATCTTCTTTAAGATCGGACAGGAAGTGCAGGAACTGGAAAAATACCAGCCTGATATCAAACAACATCCGGGATTGATGAAAGGACACTTACCCTTTCTCGGAGAACTCTTACTCGGACATCTTCGCTATGGTACCCAAGGAAAGAATAATGTAGAGTTTTGTCATCCATTTATTAAAAGAGACCTGATGCCGGGTAAAAACCTGGCACTCGCCGGTAATTTTAATCTGGTAAATACCGATGAGTTATTTGATCTCATCAATATGAGTCCGGGTGACTTCCAAAAACAAAGTGACCTTGCTGCGATGATGGAAGTGATCCATCATTTTCTGGCAAAAGAAGATGAACTGCATCCCAATGCAGCAGATCTTAAACATGTTTTACAAAAAGCCACGCCATTGTTTGATGGTGGTTATACCATCGGTGGATTACTTGGTAATGGCAGCAGTTTTGTAATGCGTGATGCGCATGGTATTCGTCCGGCTTATTATTATATCAATGACGAAGTAATTGTTGCAGCCAGTGAGCGTGCAGCCATTAGAACAACATTCAATGTGGGTGAGAATGAAGTGATGGAACTGATGCCGGGTAAAGCCATCATTGTAGATGATGCAGGTAATTATAGCATTGAACAGATACTGGAACCCAAAGAAAGAAGAGCTTGTAGTTTTGAGCGCATCTATTTCTCACGTGGTAGTGATGAAAAAATCTATCGCGAAAGAATTGCATTGGGTCATCATTTGAGTCAGACAGTATTAGAGCGAATCAACAATGACCTGAAGAATACCATTTTCTCTTATATCCCGAACACGGCAGAAGTAGCTTTTTACGGATTGGTGAAAGGGATGGAAGAATACCTGAACAAGATCAAAGTAGAACGCATTCTCAGCTGGGGCAATGATTTTACGCCGGATAAATTGGAAGAGATGATTACGCGTAAGATCAGACAAGAGAAGATCGCCATCAAAGATGTGAAGCTGCGTACATTCATTACAGAAGATGCCAACCGCAATGAAATGGTGCAGCACGTTTATGATGTAACTTATGGAACGGTACGTGCGGGTCAAGATACATTAGTGGTGATCGATGATAGTATTGTACGTGGGACTACATTGAAAGAAAGTATTGTACGGATGCTGGCGCGATTGAAACCCCAAAAGATCATCGTAGTTTCTTCTGCACCACAGATCCGTTACCCGGATTGTTATGGAATTGATATGAGTAAACTTGGCGATTTTATTGCTTTCCGTGCAGCGATTGCTTTGTTGAAAGAAAGAAATATGGAACATGTACTCACAGAAGTACATGAGAAGATAAAGGAACTGGCCCGTACCGGACAATTACACACTGAGAATGTGGTACGTCAGGTATACAAACCATTTACCACAGAAGAGATCTCTGATAAAATTGCGCAATTGATTACTCCTGCGGAAATCAGTATACCGGTAGAAGTAATTTATCAGACCATTGAAGACTTACATGATAGTTGTCCTACCAACACTGGTGATTGGTACTTCACAGGTAACTACCCAACACCGGGTGGTAATAAAGTAGTCAATAAGGCATTTTTGAATTTTATTGAAGGGAAGAATGTGAGGGGGTACTGACCCCCTACCCCCTGAAGGGGTGAGATTTTTGAACGCCTCATTTTTGGATGGGGCGTTTTGCTTTTGGGAACTTTCTAAAAGTAGTTAAGCATTATTTGTAAGTCGTTTTTCTGTGCCCTTCTGCGTTTTCAGTGGCTATTAACGATAAATATATATAGCACTTCTTTCGAGAACTTTTGAAATAGCATGCAAAGTTTTACAAATCCACCTTGCATTCTTCCTGTAAAATTATTTTCATATTTTTTTAATAGTCTTAGTTTGTGTCTTTAATTGAAACATTCAACAAGCAGACGGCTCAAAATGAAATTATTCCAAAATAAAAATAGCAATCTCTTTTTGACTTTTCTTTTTCTGATACTTTCCATAATTGGTTTTATGGTAAAATTGCCATCAGTCTTCAGACATTATGATAAAGAGTTACATTCATTGTTTTACTTTTTAGCAGCCGCATTTCTCAATGTATTATTCGCTAAAAAAAGATTTACAAAGCATATACTCATATTTGCTTTCCTGTATTTGCTGGGAATGTCTATAGAATATGCGCAGGAGTATTCCAATCAGTTCTTCCGTAAACGAATACATGGTCGTTATGATAAGGAAGATGTGTTGTCGAATCTCAAAGGACTAATTGCATTTTCGGTTGTATGGGTTATATATGTAGGTGTTGTTTTTTTTATAAAAAAATCTGGAATGCAACAAGAAACCGATAAAAAGTAAATAATGAGCTCAACTGTGGCCCATGATTTTGAACTTTGTTGAAGGGAAGAATATTCGGGTTACTAGTAACCCTGCCCTCTGAAGTGGGTGAGATTTTTGAACGCCTCATTTTTAGATGGGGCGTTTTGATTTTGGAGAGTTTCGAAACTTTACAAAATGCTCATCCGTTTAAAATACATATTGTTTTTTTTTGATGAAGCGTTGAATTGCTTATATTTATTAGTAAGCAGCAAGTTTACAATTTAATATGCGTAACACTTTACTTCTACTTTCATTGGTCTCAGTCTTTAGTTGTTCACATGACAGCAATCAAAACGTAATCAAAAATGAAAGTAAGTTTTCATCTTTACTTACCAAATACAAAGACATTTCATTTGATACTTTAAAGGTATTCTCGTCTGACAATACAGAGTTAGATACTTATAAATTCAAAGGTGTTCAATTGGATAGTGTTGATGTATTATTATTATTTCCGGAAAGTATTGCGAATCTTTATGGTCCGGGTGAAGTCTTTGCAGCCTGTTTCAAATTCTTTCTAGACTCTTCTAGAATAGCGCTACTTACCCGTGTTCCGTCAATTTATCAGTCCTCATCACTTCAGCTATTTATATTTGATCGAAATAGTGATAGTATCACTAATATCATTGAATTAGCTGAAATGGTTGGAGATGCAGGTGATTTGTATACCAAAAATTCTTGGGTCTATAAAACCATCAAAGGAGAAACCCAAATATTTGCCTGGATACAAGAAAGTCATGACAACAGTGTAGAAAGTGAATATGATACGACTATTGATGTAACAAATAATTACTACTTACTCTCCATCTTGAAGAATAGAGTAGACACCATAAATCAAAGTAAAGAAGTTCTTACAAAAAGATTTGAATCCTTACTGAAATGAGAAATAGATTATTGATATTGACTTTCTAAAAAGCCAAAGGCTAAATTTTTTCTACTATTGAAAGGTTATTATCAAGATAACGTCTGATGTTAAAAGGATGATATAATAATCTAAAATCCATTGGATGACTAGTAATCAAAAAATCATCGAATACATCAAAAGAACCATTGATCTAACAGACCAAGAGGCTGAAGTCTTTGCCGCATCTTTTCGTGAAGTAAAGATCAAAAAACGGCAATTTATTGTTCAACCGAATTTCATTGTTCAGCATAGAAACTATGTGGTCAAGGGTGCTTTTAGGGCTTATGTGGTAGATGATCATGGTCAAGACAGTACCATTGCTTTTGCAATTGAAGATTGGTGGATCACCGATTATAACAGTTATATTTTACAAACACCGGCTACGATGTTTGTCATTGCATTGGAAGACAGTATTATTCTGGAGATCTCTTATGAAAAGGAACAAATGCTCAAACAATCCAATCATAAGTTTGAAACCTTCTTTCGGATCAGAGCGGAAAGAACGGCTGCTTTTATGCAACAACGTATTATCTCTAATCTTACACAAACGGCGGAAGAACGATACGATCGTTTCATGGAGAAATATCCTCAGATCGCTGAAAGGGTTCCCCAGTATGCATTGGCTTCTTATTTAGGGATAACAACAGAGTTTTTATCAAGGATCAGAAATAAGAAAGCTTCCAAAAAAAGTTGATCTAGATCAACCAGATTTCCTAAACTACATCATTTTTAAACTTTACGGGTCGTTGCAATTTTGTTCTGTCAATCATGACAAACAATTTTAAAACTACATAACATGTCAACGACCACCACAAGAGTCTTTACGATTCCAACCAAAGCAGAAGTTTCTGAAACCAATCAATCTCTTTTTGACAACCTGCAAAAAGGGCTAGGTTTTGTACCCAATCTGTATGCCTATTTCGCAAAAAGTGAAACAGCTTTGGACGATTATCTCGCTTTACAAAATCGAAAAAGCACATTGAGAGCCAAAGAAAGAGAAGTGATCAATCTGGTAACCAGTCAAATCAATGGTTGCCGCTATTGCCAGTCTGCGCATACCGTTATTGGTAAAATGAATGGATTTACCGATGACCAAATTCTGGAGATCAGAAAAGGAACAGCTTCTTTCGATAGCAAACTAGATGCATTAGCAAAATTCACAGCATCCGTTGTGACTAACCGAGGTAAAGCAACTGAAGAAAGTAAAAACAATTTTTTTGCTGCAGGTTATACTGAGGCGAATTTGATCGATGTGATCATTGTTGTAGGGGATAAGATCATCAGTAATTACATACATAATCTGACAGAGTTTGAGATTGATTTTCCGGTTGCGGATCTGATTTAATTCAATACTCAGATTTTTATCCTATTCTTGTTCAAAAGGAAGTGTATGATTAGATGCACTTCCTTTTCAATTTTCTCTTACTTATACGTTCATTTTATAATCATAGAGTGTTTTCTGTAAAGCCATGATTCCGTTGGACATTTTTTAAGCCAGATCACAGTTGATTTATTAGAACTTTACATTTTACTATTAAAAGACCTTTTATGTCTATTACTAAAGAATGGGAATTACTGGGAATGCAGGAAGTGAGTAAAGTAGTGGCAGTGACTTTGAAGAAAATGCAGGAGTATGCCCAGCCGGGTATGACTACCAAAGAACTGGATGAATATGGAGGCGAACTATTGCAATTTTTCGGTGCACGTTCTGCTCCCTATGTTACTTATGGTTTTCCGGGATATACTTGTATCAGTGTAAACGAAGCTATGGCACATGGGATTCCTTCCGAAAAAATCATTTTGAAAGAAGGTGATCTGATCAATATCGATGTTTCTGCATCCTTGAATGGATTTTGGGCAGATAACGGAGGTTCTTTTGTATTGGGTAATGCAGATAACGAAAAACAAAGATTAGTAAACGCTTCAAAAAACATCTTGCATAAAGCCATTCATTCGATCAAAGGAGGTGTTCGTATTGCGGATATTGGTGGACTGATTGAGACAGAGGCTAAAAAACATGGGTATAAAGTGATCAAGAATCTTACCGGACATGGTATCGGAAGAAGCTTACATGAAGCACCACATGAGATCGCTAATTTTAGAGATCGAGCCAATAAAGAGCGATTCCGAAAAAACAGTGTAGTAGCTATTGAAACATTTATTGCCACGAATTCAACTATGGCAGATACTTTACAAGATGGTTGGACACTAGTAGGGAATAAGGGTGGTTATGTAGCACAACATGAACATACGATATTGATTACAGACGATATACCTGTGATACTTACATCTATGAATGGTATTTGGGAGTCTTAGACGATACTTTGTAATTAGTTGTACTTTATCTTTACAACATTATTCTAAGGAAATGGTGTCTTCCTAATTGAACCGCCCTAAAAAGCTGATGGCGCCTGATCATAAATGTTGAGTACATTTAAATCAGGAACTTATGTCTGTACAGCAAACTCCAACTGTTAACAATCACTATTCTTTTTTTCAACGACTGTTGAAGTGGATGGTTTTATGTGTGTTGATCGGTTTTTGTTCTGGTTCAGCAGCAGCTTTTTTTCTTTATACATTGGATCTGGTTACTGATTTTCGAGAAAGTCATGTATGGATTGTTATCTTTTTACCCATCGCAGGATTCATGGTGGGCTGGTGTTATCATCGCTTTGGTAAAGAGGCAGAAGCAGGTAATAAATTATTACTGGCAACCATTCAGCAGCCCACACAAAAAATTATTCCATGGATCATGGCTCCTTTGATTTATGTAGGAACTTTGATCACCCATCTATTCGGAGGCGCTGCGGGACGAGAAGGAACGGCTTTACAAATGTCGGGTGCAATAGCTGATCAGTTGAGTCAACCTTTTCGTTTATGTCCTGAAGATCGACGTACATTATTAATAGCTTCTATTGCTGCCGGTTTCGGCGCAGTGTTTGGAACACCATTGGCAGGATTCATTTTTGCATTGGAGATCAATCGAAAGATTGCATTACGTTATACCATTCTTGTACCTGTCTTAGCAGCCTCTATACTTGCAGACCTTGTTACCAGATTATGGGGTATACCTCATACCAGCTATACCATCGAGCTGATACCGGCTTTTTCATGGTTAAATATTGGCTACACCATCATGGTAGGAGCAGTATTTGGTATATGTGCTTTTCTGTTTGTACAAATCATGCATTTTACCAAACAACAATATAAGAATCGAATTAGCTATCCACCATTGCGTCCGTTCATCGGCGGAATTATTGTTGTGCTATTATTCTGGTGGATCGGTAACAGCAAATACATGGGTTTGGGAATACCGGTAATTGTGCAATCTTTTAGTGAGTCCATGGAAGTCTATGATTTTGCACTGAAAATGATATTGACCATTCTTACCTTGTCTGCCGGATTCAAAGGTGGAGAAGTAACACCTTTATTTTTTATTGGAGCGTTGTTGGGGAATGCCTTATCTATATGGATTCCCTTGCCTTTATCCATGTTAACAGGCTTAGGATTTGTAGCCGTTTTTGCAGGAGCTACACATGCACCATTGGCATGTATGGTGATGGCGATGGAATTATTCGGGAAAGAAGTATTGCCATTCGCTGCCATCGCATGTATCATGGCTTTTTTATTATCGGGGAAAAAGAGTATTTATCAGGATCATTCCTAAAAGTGATCACTTCATATCAAGCAAATACATCAGTTTGTTACACCCGATAACATACCGCATTGATATTCATTCCTGCACCCACTGAAGCAAACATCACAATATCGCCGGACTGTAAGGAATGATCATCCAATATGCCACGTTTTACCAAATCATAGAGTGTAGGAATGGTGGCCACAGAACTATTACCTAATTTATGAATACTCATCGGCATCACACCGGCAGGCACTTCTTTTAATCCGTATAACTTGTAAAGTACTTTAATAAATCCTTCATCCATTTTTTCATTGGCTTGATGGAGGAAAAACTTTTTTACTTCGGTTACATGTACCCCAGCTTTTTCTAAGCAATCTTTCATAGCAGCAGGTACATTTTTAATGGCATACTCATACACTTTTCTGCCTTTCATTTTAATATAACGAATGCGCGGATCTGATTCAGGGAAATTGGATTTACCCATGTACAAATAATAGGCTTCATCTATACAATGACTTTGTACACTGGCCGCTAAAATACCGCTCTCACTTTCCTGTGCTTCAATGATACAAGCACCGGCGCCATCACTAAAGATCATGCTATCGCGATCATAATGATCGATGACACGGCTGAGTGTTTCCGTACCAATCACCAAACATTTTTTAGCGATACCGGCTTTGATATAAGCATCGGCTTGAATAACACCTTGTATCCAACCCGGACAACCAAACAGAATATCATACGCAACACAGGAAGGATTTTGGATTTGTAAACCCTGCTTCACACGAGAAGCCAATGCCGGAAGAACATCGGTTTGAATAGTATGTTTTACGACGTTACCAAAGTTGTGGGCTACAATGATTTGATCAATGGTTTCAGGGTCAATACCAGCGTCTTCAATGGCATGCTTGGCAGCTATGAGTGCCATATCTGAGGCATTAAATTCAGTACCTACATATCTTCTTTCTTCAATACCGGTAATGTCTCGAAACTTTTCAATAATATCATTAGGGGCAGCCACAATACGCTCATGATCTTCAGTATAAAAATCCTGAATGGTAAAATCTCTGTTGGTCTTAATGTGTGGTGGGATATAACTTCCTGTTCCGGTAATAACGGTTTTCATCTCTGGCATTTTACAAATCGAATGGTACCTGTTACAATAAACAGGGTAAGCCAAATCTAATCAATACCTCGCATCTCAAAAGAACTAATTTTTTGGAAGCGATTGATCGTTAGTTTTTAGGAAGATATTGTCGGAAAATAATTAAAGATATTTATCTCCCTTATTTCTTTTTACTTCTGCAACGTATTCTTTGATCGACTGTTCCTTGTCTTTCCGACAAATTAATAATACATCTTTGGTATCTACTACAATAAAATCATCCAATCCTTGTAATACCAATAATTTCTCTTTAGGGGCAGATACCATACACTTGGTTGCATCGATCACGATCACGTTTTCGCTGGCTACTGCATTACCTAGATAATCTTTTTCCAGATTATCATAAGCACTGTTCCAGGTACCCAAATCACTCCATCCAAAAGAGGAAGGAATCACATACACATTATCTGCTTTTTCCATGATGGCTACATCAATAGAAATATTGGTACAGAGTGGATAAATTCTATCAATCGCTGCTTTTTCTTCGGTAGTATTGAAATTTTTCTTTTCGGCATCAAACAATTCAAACATCTCAGGTTGGTATTGCTCAAAAGCTTTTACCACATTTTTAACTTGCCATACAAAGATGCCCGCATTCCAAAGAAAATCGCCACTGCTGATAAAAGTCTTGGCAAGTTCAAGATTGGGTTTTTCAGTGAAGGTTTTTACTTTATAAATACCTTCTGCAACTGTCATGCTATCATGCTGAATATAACCATAACCTGTATTCGGATGTGTAGGTGTAATACCCAGTGTTACCAATGACTTAATATGACTCACAAAATCCAATGCTTTTAAGGTAATGCTGCGAAAAGCTTCATTATCTAAAATCATATGATCACTGGGTGCTACAATGAGTGATGCTTCTGGATCCTTCTGCGCTAGTTTAAAAGAAATATACGCAATACAAGGCGCGGTATTCTTGCGGCTAGGTTCGGCAAGAATATTTTCAACCGGAAGCTGTTTCAGTTGTTGATGAACAATGGGAACATATTCATCAGAAGTGACAATGAAAATATTTTCTTTGGGAATGAAAGTTGCATAACGTTCATAGGTCCATTGAAGCAATGATTTACCGGTATGCAGAATATCTAAAAACTGTTTTGGATAAGCTGTTCTGCTCATCGGCCAGAAACGACTACCAATCCCTCCGGCCATGATGGCTACATAGTGATGCTGATTCATTGACACGCTTTTTTAATCCCTGAATAAACGCTGCAATATTACAGGCTTATTTAGTAATCCAATGATTAATCTTGATTATATCTCAGTGAGATACTTATCTCTTGCTTGTATCTTGTTTCTTTTTACTTGAATCTTTAAATAATTCCTTCTCTTACCAAGTCATGTATATGCAAAATACCCAAGTAATTTCCGTTTTCTGCTACAACCAATTGACTAATATCATGATCTCTCATGATATCCAAAGCCTCTACGGCAAGCATACCGGGTTCTATACTTTTGGGATTTGCTGTTAAAATATCGGCTGCAGTAATAGCACCCAGTTCATTTGTTTTTTCTAACATTCTTCGTAAATCACCATCTGTGATGATACCTAATACTGTGTTGTTATTATTCACAACAGCAGTAACGCCTAATCTTTTTTCTGTTATTTCAACAATCACCTGTTTGAGGGTAGCATTCGATGACACTTTGGGCTGTTCATTATTAAGATACAGATCTGCCACCCTCAGGTACAAACGCTTGCCAAGGTTTCCGCCCGGATGGTATTTGGCAAAATCATGTCCAGAGAAACCATGTAATTCCATCAAACAAACGGCTAACACATCACCCATTACCATTTGAGCCGTGGTACTGCTGGTGGGGGCGAGATTATTGGGGCAGGCTTCCTGGCTCACCGTGGTATTCAATACATGATCTGATGACTGCGCCAGAAAACTTTGCATATTGCCCACCATTCCGATCAAAATATTACCAAAGTTTTTGATCAGGGGAACCAATACTTTGATTTCCGGACTTTCCCCGCTTTTACTGATCAGCATCACTACATCATCTTGCTGAACCATACCCAGATCGCCGTGGATGGCGTCTGCCGCATGCATGAAAAGAGAGGGTGTACCTGTTGAATTAAGGGTAGCAACTATTTTTTGCGCTACAATCGCACTTTTTCCAATACCACTGATCACAATCCGACCTTTGCAGTTGGCCAAGATGCGAATCGTTTTTTCAAAAGCGTCATCAATAAATGCCGATAATCCGGCAACAGATGCCGCTTCCAGCTTAATCGTTGTAATGGCTGTTTCTAGGATCGTTTTTTTCATGCTGCACAAAGGTAAACTTTAACAGCAAAGTCTGTGTAATCATCCCATTCTTCATTAACTTCGCCGTCCTTTTGAAAAAAACTCAAAAGTGCACCAAAGACCGGGTCCGCCGGAAACACTTCCTCTGCGCCAATTGGCAAATTTTAAGTGAAAATTCCGGGAAAAAGAGGTATCTTATATGATTATAACCGGCTCCGCAGGTGCGGAAAACCTATTGTAAATACATGGCAACAAGCACAAAGAAAACCCCGGCAAAAAAAGCAACGGTGAAAGAGAGACCCCCCATTAAGGTCGGGAAGAGAACTGGTCCTGTAGCGTTAAAAGGAAGTCAATACGATATCCACGGCGCCCTCGAAACCTATTTTGGCTTCCGTGAATTCAAAGGAACACAGGAAAAATCGATTAGAAGTCTGCTAAGTGGACAAGATACATTTGTCATCATGCCTACCGGTGGCGGAAAAAGTTTATGTTATCAGCTCCCGGCCATGATTCTTGATGGCTGTGCCATTATTGTATCTCCTTTGATCGCCTTGATGAAAAATCAGGTAGACCTCGTAAGAGGATACAGCGAAAAGGATGATGTAGCCCATTTCCTGAATTCTTCCCTCAATAAAGGACAGATCAAAGCAGTGAAAGAAGACCTCGACAGTGGTAAAACCAAACTGCTGTATGTAGCCCCGGAAACCTTGACCAAGGCAGAAAACCTGGAATATTTCCGTGATCTCAAGATTTCGTTTTTTGCTGTGGATGAAGCGCACTGTATCTCTGAGTGGGGACATGATTTCAGACCAGAATACCGTCGCTTACGTGAAATGATGGATATTATCAATCCCGATGTTCCGGTCATTGCATTAACAGCTACCGCAACACCCAAAGTACAGAGTGATATCGTCAAGAACCTGGGTTTACGCGATCCCAATATTTTGATTTCTTCTTTCAACCGTACCAATCTTTATTATGAGATCCAACCCAAGATCAAAAAAGACCAGACGGTAAAACATATTGTAAAGTTCATCAGTCAGCATAAAGGAAAAAGCGGGATCATTTATACACTGAACCGTAAAACCACCGAAGAACTGGCTGAATTACTGGTAGCGAATAATATTAAGGCAGTAGCCTATCATGCGGGACTGGATCAGAAACTGCGTGCAGAAAGACAAGACCAGTTTTTAAATGAAGATGTACAGGTGATTGTCGCTACCATCGCATTTGGAATGGGAATTGATAAACCGGATATCCGTTTCGTGATCCACTTCAATATTCCCAAATCGATTGAGAATTATTATCAGGAAACAGGACGTGCAGGAAGAGATGGATTAGAAGGTATCTGTGTGCTCTACTATTCACATAAAGACGTGGCAAAGCTCGAACACTTGATGCGTGATAAACCTTTGAGTGAAAGAGAAGTAGGCGGACAACTGATTGATGAAACGGTTGCCTATGCAGAAAGTTCTGTTTGCAGAAGAAAGATATTGTTACACTATTTCGGTGAAACCTGGGAAGAAAAGAATTGCGGGAATTGTGATAACTGTCGCAATCCGAAAGAGAAGATCGAAGTAAAGGAAGAAGTAGTGCAAGTGCTGAAAACCATTCAGGCATTGGATGAAAGATTTGTAACCGATTATGTGATCAGTGTATTGATCGGAAAACTGACGCCACAAATCGGTATGTTCAGACATGACCAGTTGGAAGTATTTGGTATCGGAAAAGATAAAGAGCTGCATTTATGGAATAGTCTGATCCGACAAATGATGCTGGAAAACCTGATCAGAAAAGATATTGAAGAGTATGGCTTACTGAAGATCACAGAAAAAGGAGAGAAGTTTTTGAAGAAGCCTGCTTCCTTCAAAATTGTACTGAATAATTTATTTGAAGATGCCAATGCCGATGATGAAGAAGGTGAGGGTGGAACACAAACCGGAGCAGCAGCCGATGATAAGCTTTTTGAAATGCTCAAAGAATTGCGTCAAAAAGAAGCCAAGAAAAAGAACCTGCCTCCATTCGTGATCTTCCTGGAAACTTCATTACAGGATATGGCTACTTTGTATCCAACCACATTACAGGAGTTGGAGAAATGTCAGGGTGTAAGTAAAGGGAAGGCACTGAAATATGGGAAGCCATTTGTAGAGATGATAGCCAAGTATGTAGAAGAGAATGAAATTGAAAAGCCGGATGATTTTGTGATGAAGAGTGTGGCGAATAAGGCGAACAATAAAATATATATCATTCAGAACGTAGACAAAAAAATACCGCTGGAAACCATTGCGAGAAATAAAAGTTTGCGTTTAGATGAGCTACTGGAAGAAATGGAAACCATTGCAGCCAGTGGAACCAAACTGAACCTGGATTACGCCATTGATGAATGGCTGGATGAATACGATCAGGAAGAGATCATTGAATATTTCAAGAACTGTGAAACCTCCTCCCTTCAAATTGCACAACAAGAACTCAGTGAGAATGATTACACCTGGGAACAGCTGAAGATCATGCGGATTAAGTTTTTGAGTGTGTATGGGAATTAGGAAAGTGAAAGGTGAAAGGTGAAAGGGGGAAGCGGGATGTACCACTACATCCTGCTTTTCTATTTATACCTCCGAGCAACTCTGTGCCGCACTCTGTGTCACTCTGTGGTAAAAAAACCGCAGAGGTAAAGAAGTTAGGCACAGAGTTGCACGGAGGATTGAAAGAGCATGCATCCAACCCTTTCACGTTTCACCTTTCACTTTTCACACTCTCCACTCTCCAATCATCACAATTATGTACAAACACATTCTTCTTTCTCTTCTAGCAGCAATTATATTCGGCTCTACCAATGCCCAATCTTATCAGCTTCGTGTAATGAGTTATAATATTCGCAATGCGAAGGGGTTAGATGAGGCTACCAATTATCGGCGTATTACAGACATTTTACAAATATCCAAGGCTGATGTCATTGCATTGCAGGAGTTGGATAGTGTAACCTATCGTAGTAAACAAGTAGATGTCTTACAAAAATTATCTGAGTTAACAGGCATGTTTGCCATGTATGCACCTGCGATTGATTATAATGGAGGTAAATATGGGGTGGGTGTGTTGTCGAAGGAGAAGCCTTTGTCGGTTCGTTATGTATCCTTGCCCGGCAGAGAAGAGAAAAGGGTTTTATTGTTGGTTGAATTTGAGCGTTATGTTTTTCTGTGTACGCATTTGTCATTAACAGAAGAAGATCGAATCAATACGGTAAATATTATCAATCATGAAGCAGCCGCTTTCAATAAGCCGGTGATACTGGCAGGTGATTTGAATGATCTTCCTGGTTCTTCTTTTATGCAATCTTTACAACAGCGGTGGAAACTCTTGAGTGGTGAAGCATCTACTTTTCCGGCTGATCGACCCGATCGCTGCATTGATTATATTCTTATGCGCAAACAAGATCCATTCAAAGTAAGATCAGCGATTGTGATGGAGGAGCCGGTGGCTTCTGATCATCGGCCGGTGTTGGTGGAGTTGGAGTGGTGAGATATATGGAAAATCTGTTTGATAGCATCTTATTTAAAAGATCAATCATGGCAGAAATACAAACTCAAACCAGACCGTCTACTGGTATAAAGAAAAATAAAAAGCTATCAACCAGAGTTGATCTAACACCCATGGTCGACTTGGGTTTTTTACTAATCACTTTTTTTATTTTTACGACAGCACTAAGTGACCCATCCGTTATTTCTCTACCCTTGCCTAACGAACAAAAAACAGATAACCCAAGTTTAACCGGAGAGCGGAAAACGATTTCCATCTTTTTAGAAGAAAATAACCAAATTCAATATTACGAAGGAAGTAATAAGACTCAGATCTTTAAAACCAATTATAGCAAAGAAGGGTTACGGAAAATATTGTTATTGAAAATTCGACAAGTAAAAAACGAATTTGGTAGAAATGCTGAACCGGTAGTATTGATATTCCCAACAAGAGGATGTACATACGGTAACTTAGTGGATGTTTTGGATGAAATGATGATCAATGGGTTGAAAAAGTATATGCTTCTTGATAAAGAAGTTTGATATTTTTCAAGTATAAATACGGTAGATATGTACTTGATTCTTTTCATATTGTTCTTGTGATCTTCTCTCATTCTATCTTCCCATTTTAATGATTGAGTGGGAACAGAAAATGCCATCATAAAAATTCGGAACAGAAAAGTAGAGTTAAAACTCACTTTTGAATATGCGGATCATATCATGCATAACTTCATGTATTATATTCCGCCTCATGATGTTTGTTTCCTTGATATACAGAGGATTGCAAAGAGCGCAATCTTTCAAAATAAAAAGGGTAGAATCTGGTGCGGAGTGGCTCAGTTTAATGCTAAAAAATACCAAGTTGTCATCATTTTAACTGCTAAGTTTGCTGTAATAAAAACCTGCTATTATTACAAACATGCCTAAAAAACAGAAGTCCATATTAAAACAAGAAGACTATGTTATCGGACTATTCGGCGAAAAGTACCCTAAGAATTTTAGATATAAAATTTCTACTGAATGGGAATTAGCAGAAGTAAAATGGTTGATTAGTGAAGGTGACTTTGACAGTATAGAAGATTATGAATTATTTACGACTAAGCTATTGTTGAATCAGCACACTAATTGACTTTGTCATCCCCGATTTTTAATTATTAAAGCCTTCTATAAAAGTCGCGATGTCTAATAAAAAACCTCAAAAAATTAAAATGGTAAAAGGGGCGTTTGGTATCAAACTTCCGGCGAACTATCGTTTTAAATTGAAAGATAAAAATGAGCGTAAGGAAGTGTTGTGGTTAATCAAAGAAGGCGTATTTAAAGACATTCGTGATTACGAAGAAACGATGACGCGGTTGTTATTGGAGCCTTAATGATATTATTTTATTGCCACTGTCCAAAGGACTCCTTCGGCGAAAACACTGAAAGTCACTAAAGAATTTTTCTGTGCATTTCTGTGCCCTCAGTGGCAATAAACCACAATAACAGAATTCTAACATTAAAATCTCCTCCAACCAAGGCTATCAATGCAGCACTGGCACCAAATTTGGTGTCTTTTCTGAACATCCCCCTGAGCCATTATTTCGTTTATTGAAAAAAAAGGAGGGTTTATGTACATCAAGAGTCTGCAACCAAATATCATCGAAAACGACAGCTACCTGACGGTGATGTCTGAACGTACCGGAAATCTGGTACTGAAAGTATTAGACGTGGAAGGACATATGGCCAAAACTGTAGTGGCTGATGTAGCAGAGGGATTACAGCAACTGGCTTTGAATCTCAGTGATTTAGGTAGTGGCAACTATATACTCAATGCCTTTAATGGAGATGTCTTTATCAAAGCCATCCGTTTCATCAAACAATAAAGCTTTACTTTTTGCGATAAACAGGGACTCCATTTATGGGGTCCCTTTCTTTTTAAAAGCTGCTACTCGCTGTTGTACATTCTCTCGAACATTCATGTAGTACAAATTGAAATCGCCTATATGATAATTCTTGGTTGTGAAAAATATATTACCAAAAAAACGGGGCTTGTGTGTCCATAAAACACCCGTCGCATTTTTAGCAGCTGCCACTTTTTTCACAACACTATTAAAACCTGTTACTACACCTCCCTTGTTTTCTTTTCTTGTTGCCACGGTATCTGTACTGCTCCAGGTCAATGGATTGGTGACTACAGCAGTATATTTTTCTTTGAATACATAGTCGGGTTTATAGCCTTCTTTATAGGTTCTCCAACTCAATAAACAACCGGTTTGCTCAGGCGTAGAACAAGGTTGAATATGGGTAAACCAGTCAGGCTCCACGGGAATACCCACCAAATAAGCCGCTACCAATTGCTGCTGCAAAGGCTTGCCATCAAAAAATTCTTTGACCAATCGTTTACCATGGGTGGTACCCTGACTATGCGCCGCCATAATAATCGGTCTACCTTGGTTGTATTTTTCGAGGTATAAAACAAAAGCGGCTTTTATATCGGCATATGCCAATTCAAATGCTTGTAATGCTGCAGCAGTATCTGCTGCAGATTTTGGAAAATAAGCACCCAGATGGGCTTGTCGGTACCTAGGCGCAAAAACACGTCCGGCTGCATTGAATAGGCTGGCTTGAAAAAGTATGGTACTATAATCTGTTTTCGCAGCTAATAAGGAATCCGTGATAGCAGCATTCCAACCGGATGAACGTTGTTCATCGGTATAGGTAGTCGGATGAATAAAAAACACATCCACAGCAGAATCGGCTTTGAAGTTCTTTCGCAGGGGTTTGGGAACACTATCAGATGGATCCTGTTTATATGGGTGGGCTGCCCAGAAATTCAAATCTGTATAATCGGGTGCATATGAAGCGGATACCAACTGATATTGTGAAGCATATTTATGATAGCCATTGCTGCAACTGCTGAGAAGGATGACTAACCCAAAAAAACAAAAGATTGTCTTCATAGCATAAAGTTGATAAAAATACCTGAAACTCACTCTTATCAACAGGTTAACGGAAATCGGAGTAGTTTTGTACTTTTCCAAACGGTTCTACCAGAACTGACTTTATTGTTCACATTAAATTGATTGTTATGGCCATTCCAGTAGTAGACCTCGCAGAATTTTTAAGCGGCGACCCGGCACGCAAAGCCGCTTTTGTACAACAATTAGGAAAAGCCTATGAAGACGTAGGTTTTGTAGCGGTAAAAAATCATGGTATACCTGATCAGCTGATCGCAGAGCAATATGAACATGTACAACAGTTTTTCTCCCTTCCCCTCGAAAAAAAATTACAGTATGAAATTCCGGGTTTGGCCGGACAAAGGGGCTACACCAGTTTTGGTCGTGAGCATGCCAAAGGCAGTGAAGCACCGGATCTGAAGGAATTTTTCCAGTACGGACAAACTGTTGAAAATGGAGACCCTATTAAAAGCGAGTATCCGGATAATGTAGTTGTGAAAGAAATAGAACCTTTGAATGCTACTTTATTCAATGCTTACAGAAGTTTTGAGAAAAGTGGTCGTGCGTTGTTGCAGGCTATTGCTTTATACCTGGGATTGGATGAAAATTATTTTGATCAACATATCGAAAACGGTAATTCCATTTTACGTTGTATCCATTATCCGCCGATCACACAAGAACCCAAGAGTGCTATTCGTGCAGAACAGCATGAAGACATCAACCTGATCACTTTGCTGGTAGGTGCTTCTGCGGATGGATTACAAATTCTGACCAAACAAGGTGAATGGGTGAATGTAACTTCATTACCGGAACAGATTGTGGTGAATGTGGGCGATATGTTACAACGTCTTACCAACAATAAATTACGCAGCACCACCCACCGTGTGGTAAACCCACCAAGAGAACACTGGCATACCAGTCGTTTCTCCATGCCTTTTTTCCTTCACCCCAGAAGTGAAATGAGCCTGGCCTGTCTGGAAAGCTGCATTGATGCTGCACACCCCAAAGCCTATCCCGATGCTACAGCGGGTGAATATTTGGATGAAAGACTGAGAGAGATTGGGTTGAAAAAATAAGGACAGCAGAGCAGTAGGCTTCAAGCTGCAAGCCACAGGCTAGAAGGAAGGAACAAGAAATAAGAAACGGGGAACAAGAAAGCTACAAGCTGCAAGCTACAGGCTACAAGAAAGAATCAAGAACCAATTTTCAAGATTTCTTGTGGCTTGCAGCGTGTGGCTTGCAGCTTTTATCAGATTTTCTGCAGTTTCAAGGATTTCTGTAATTTCCACTCTCAACAGTTCCCTTTATTAACCCTTGATACTACTACGTCATATCCCATTTCTGCGCGCTGTATTATGGCATAGTCTTTCCGCGTTTGGGGGACCGCAGGGGCATCTGGGGATGATGATGAAGACTTTCGTTCAGCAGCGTCGCGATGTTTCGGAGACTGAGTTGATGGAATACAATGCCTTCTGTCAGTTATTACCCGGTGCATCTTCCACGCAAACACTTACACTGATCGGATACAAGCGTGGTGGCATACCATTGGCTATTCTTACCTTATTGATTTGGATCACGCCGGCCTGTATATTGATGGGTGGCTTATCTTTTTTATTGCAATATTTCAGTAGTAAAGATGTTCGTCCTGATTTTTTTATGTTCATTCAGCCGATGGCCATTGGGTTTATTGCTTATTCTACGTATCGCATTTTTAATATCGCCGTTCACAATACCATCACCCGGGTAATCATGACAGTAGCAGCTTTTGCTACTTTTTTATTGTTTAAAACGCCATGGATATTTCCGGCTCTCATTGTAGCTGCGGGTATTGCTACGAATTTCAGTGATAAGCGTATTCCGCAAAAAGATGTGCCTCCGAAAAAAATCAAGTGGGGTAATATCATCATCTTTTTTTTATTGTTCGGTATTGCCGGTTATATTTCAGAAACGGCTACGCGCAATAACTGGGAAAACCGAAAAGCCATCAACCTTTTTGAGAATGCCTACCGTTTCGGAAGTCTTGTTTTTGGTGGGGGTGATGTGATGATGCCCTTGATGTATGAACAATATGTAACTCGCCCGGAATCTAAACGAATCAAGGCAACGGGAAGAGACGTATTGAAAATGTCCAAAGAAGATTTTCTAACCGGATCTGGTATGGTAAGGGCCATACCCGGACCGGTATTTTCCATTGGCGCTTTTGCCGGTGGCATGGTATTGAAAGATGAAGGTGCAGGTTGGCAATTAATAGGTTGTTTGATTGGTGCCATAGCCATCTTTCTTCCTAGTGCCTTACTGGTGCTTTTCTTTTTCCCGGTATGGCATAATCTTAAACGATATGCAGTCATCTTCCGATCACTGGAAGGTATCAATGCGGCGGTGGTAGGTATTATGACCGGTGCTACTTTTTATCTCATGAAAGATACTTTCCTGGTCTCCTTATTCGAAGGTCGCCTGATAGCCATTTGGGATATTTTCATCATTATCGGTACTTTCTTATTACTCAAACTGAATAAGATTCCCGCACCTTTGATTGTTATGGGCTGTTTACTGTTGGGGTATTTGGTTCATTGAGGTGTGTAAGCTGCAAGCGGCAAGCGGCAAGCTTCACGCTACAAGCTACAAGCTATGAGCTATGAGCTATGAGCTATGAGCTATGAGCTATGAGCTATGAGCTATATGAACGAAAAACATGTAAGTTAGCATACTTGGCTAATCTATTAGATAATCTCCATTATTGCTTGCAGCCTGTAGCTTGAAGCGTGAAGCTTGTTACACCTATCCCTTCATTTATTACAAAAACCGTATATTAGAGCATGGTCACATTAGCTATCTACAACCTCAAAGGTGGCGTAGGCAAAACAGCTGCGTCCATTAATCTGGCTTACGCATCAGCCAAAGAAGGATTCAAAACATTGGTATGGGATCTGGATCCGCAAGGGTCATCCTCCTTTTATCTGGGAGCCAAATCCACTGTTAAAAATGAGTCTCGGAAAATTCTCAACAGCGAGATGGATCTGCATTCAGCCATTCAAACCACCGCTTATGAGAACCTCGATATCATTCCTGCCGATATTTCAGCGCGTCATGCAGATATCCTGCTGAACGAAATGAAACAATCCAAACGCAAACTGCTATCATTGTTGTCCGCACTCAAAAATGAGTATGATATCGTGATACTGGATAGTCCACCCGGCATTTCTGTTTTACATGATGCTGTTTTTGTAGCGGCAGACTGGGTATTGATGCCGAATATTCCCACCACACTATCGATTCGTTCTTTCGAAACGGTGAACGATTATTTCAAAGAGAATGATCTGGATCGTTCTAAGATCAAATGTTTCTTTAGTATGGTTGACCATAGGAAAAACCTGCATCATGAAGTGATGAGTGAATTTTATAAAGACAAATACTTCCTAAAGAGTTATATTCCTTATTTAAGTGATGTAGAAAAAATGGGTGTACATGAAGCTCCGATAGAAACTTTTGCTGCCAGTAGTTATGCAGCACAATGCTATCGCGATCTTTGGAAAGAGATCAGAAAAAATTGTATTCAGTAATCATCAATTCTTTGCTTAGTTGACAAACTGCGGATTATGGAAAGACATTTATCATCATGGTATAGTCCGGCATTGGGAAAAGAAATGCCGATTGCTTCTTATGGGCATTTTGGTTTTGTATTATTACTGATCCCGACTGCTGCTGCCGATTATCTGGAATATGAACGTTTTCAGTTGATTGATGCGTTGGCACCTTTCATCAACAGTGGAAAGCTTCGTGTATTCAGTATCGATAGCATGAATAAAGAAAGTTGGATGAACAATGAAATGGAGCCGGCACACAAAGCCATTCGTCATAATCAGTTCAATGAGTATGTGTTCAATGAAGTGATTCCATTTATCAGAACCAACACGAGTAATGAAACCATGATCTATACTTGCGGTGCTTCATTCGGAGCATTGCATGCCATGAACTTATTTCTGAAACGCCCTGATATTATCAATGGCGCCATCAGTATGAGTGGTGTGTATGATCTCACAGAATACACCAAAGGCTATTGGGATGATCAGGTGTTTTATAATAGTCCGGCACATTACTTGCCCACCCTCACAGATCCATGGTATCTTGATAAGATTAAATCCAGTCATCATATTCATATCTATACCGGAAGCGGTTCCTATGAAGATCCCGAAGCGTCTAAAAGATTTGCGGGAATACTTTACAGTAAAGGTATATGGTATGATCTCGATGTATGGGGACAAGACATCACCCACGACTGGCCCACCTGGCGCACGATGCTGCCGTATATTGTGGATGTGAAGTTTTAGCTTATGGCGTATAGTCATAGCAAATAGCCAATGGGGTATAGCAAATAGTAGCGCCTTCGTCTATATGCTATAAACTATAAGCCAATAGTAGTAACAGGTTCTGCCATAAGCTATGTCCTATAAGCTATAAGCCAATAGCTAATGGGTCATAGCAAATAGTAGTGCCTTTGTCTATAAACTATAAGCCAATAGTGGTAACAGGTTCTGCCATAAGCTATGACCTATACGCCATAGGCTACACTGCAAAATCCACGTTAATTCCCTCCACATCTCAGGCTTTCTGCTCGTCCTGATTTAATATTACAGTTCAATTGATGGGTTTGAGAAAAAAGCTACTATTTCTTCTTTTGATGATTGCTCTAGGTGCTGTGAAAGAACAGGCTGCTGCTCAGTTTGTGACCATTTCGGGTAATGTATATGATATCACTGCCAGAAGACCTTTGGAAGCTGTTGCAGTATTGAGTAATTCCGGTAGGGGTGCGCTTACCGATTCTTTGGGTCGTTATTTGATCACCGTTCCAAGAACAGATTCGATATGGTTCTCCATGATTGGAAAATCTACGATGAAGTATCCTGTTGATACCATCATCAACGTAGATAATTTCAATGTGATGATCCATGTACGCGCAGCAGACCTGCCGGAAGTAAAAGTGAGGAACAATTATTATAAACTCGATTCCATTCAGAACAGACAGGATTATGCCAAAGCCTTTAATTTCAGAAAACCAACGGTGCGTTTGAGTACCAATCCGAATTATAATCCGGGTGGATTAACAGCAGGATTTGACCTGACAGAAATCATCAACATGTTCCGTGTACGTAGAAATCGTAATATGGAATTTTTGCAGAACCGTTTAATAGATGAAGAGCAACAGAAATACATCGATCGCAGATTTAGTAAAAAATTTGTACGTGAACTTACACTATTAAACTCACCGGATTTGGATACTTTCATGAATCGATACAGACCCACTTATGAAATGATTACCCAGTTGAATGATCTGGAATTGGGTTATTATATCAACAGGAGTTATGACCATTACAGATCACTTCGATACAATTGGAGGGGTGGGTTGAGGCGAAGAGATGATTAACTTCATGTAATCAAAATGAATGTATGCAAAGACGCATCATACTCACAACACTAGTCTTTTTTTCTATTACGCTATTACTAGCGCAGCAAAGAGAAGGCGTGTGGAGGGGTATTGTTTCTGTGTATTCGCCTCAAATCGACATTCATAGAACCAGTCCTCAAGGAATACTCGATGTTGAAACCGCTTTTCGTACCAGAGATCAGATCTTTAACGGACTTCAGCGAATGCGGATTAATAATCTTATTGTAGATACGGATGCAAAAATAGAATGGTTAGAAGTAGCAGATAAAGCAATAGCACAGCTTACTTCTTATGGTCCGGACAATAAGCAGATTACCATGTATCAGTTTTCTGTAAGACCTACTCCTAAAGAATATTATCAGTATCACTTGCAGGGAAAATCGGTTTTGGTGAATGAAGCAAAGCGTAGAGCAGATCTATTTGACCTTCGTGGTAGTTTTATGGAAACAGATTCCTCCGTATTGTTTTATGGTATTTGGGAGCATCCTTTTACAAGACGTCGTTTCGGGTATTTTGAATTTGTGCTGACAAACGATGCTGTGACGATTAATCCGGAGTTAATGCATGTATTATTCAAACAAAAAAATAAAGCTGAGTCTTCCACAGACTCTCCAATGATCAACGTTGCTCCGGTACATGATTCATTGGTAACGGATGCCATATCGATATTTGGAAATCTGGTAGATAATGGTTTGATAGATCAGGATACACTGAGTATATGGTTCAATGGAAAATTATTGGAAGACAATATAGTACCCGGTAAAAAACCTTTTTTCTTTCGTGCCAATCTTAGTGAAAAAGAGTGGAATCATCTTACCATTCGTTGCAAAAGCGAAGGAAAAGAAAAGGGGACGGGGATACATCTCAATTTGGGTTTGAATGATGTTCAGATGAAGTATAACCTTGTATTCTATCAACACAATCAGGCAGACTGGGTCATTCGCAGAAAAGTGCCCAACAAATAGGCTGAATAACCGTTATTGCTGAGCGAAGTGAAGAATCGCCGATGTAGAAGACACCCCGGCCATTCATACAATGTTGCAACAATAGACATTAAATAATTCTATCTTTATCGGTCTTAAATCTCAAGTCTTGAAAAGAATGTATCCTTTAGCTATTGCGGCACTTGTAATGGTAGCCTGCAAAAGCAAAAAAGAAGAACCACGTCAGCAGAATGGAGGCCCACAAGCAGTGATTGTAGATGTAATCATCGCCGGAAAAAACACGGTTTCCAATACCATTGAAGTGAATGGTACAGTGATTGCGAATGAATCAGCCAATTTACAACCCGAAGTGAGTGGTCGATTAACGTATCTCAACCTGCCCGAAGGAACCAAAGTATCTCAAGGAATGGTACTTGCCAGGATTAATGACGCCGATCTTCAGGCGAATATGCAAAAAATCCGTGTTCAATTAGATCTAGCACAAAAAAATGAAGCCCGCTTAAAGAAATTGCTAGATATCAACGGCATTAATCAGGCAGATTATGATGCCGTACTCAATCAAGTAAATACGCTCAAAGCAGATTTAGATATTACACAGGCACAGATCGATAAAACGGTGCTAAAAGCTCCATTCAATGGAATACTTGGCTTGCGAATGATCAGTCCGGGCGCCTATGTTACGCCGGCTACTATTCTTGCCACTTTACAGCAGACCGACAAAGTAAAAATCGACTTTACTGTTCCTGAAATGTATAAGGATGTTATTAAAGCTGGTAAATCTGTAAATGTTAGAACCTCTGCAGGATCAACAACCATTAAAAAAGCAGTGATCATTGCAACAGAGCCTCAGATTGATGCCACAACCAGAAACCTGAAAGTAAGAGCAGTATTGGATGGCGCCAATGTGAATCCTGGTGGATTTGTGAAAGTATTGATTGAAACTTCAGGAAATAACAGCAGTATTCTTGTTCCTACCAATGCAATTATCCCTGATGCAAAAGCAAAGAAAGTGGTGGTGGTAAAAGATGGTAAAGGAAAACTAACGGATATTGAAACAGGCTTACGAATAAATGGTGCTGCCGAAGTATTAAGCGGATTAAATGTGGGTGATAGCATTGCTGTTTCAGGGGTATTATTTGTTCGTCCTAATTCTCAAATCAAAGTGAGAAGTGTAAAAAAGATCGATGAATTCCTGGGTCAGCAATAATTTGTTTAGCTGATACCTGCGCTTACTTTTAATAGCTTGACCTTATGAATATTTCAGAACTATCGCTAAAACGACCCATACTCGCAACGGTGATGAATATCCTCATCGTTTTATTTGGTGTGGTTGGATATACTTTTTTATCTGTTCGCGAATACCCTGCTATTGACCCGCCTATCGTTAATGTTCGTACTGCATACGCTGGTGCCAACTCTGATATTGTAGAGAGTCAGATTACAGAGCCATTGGAAAAATCAATCAATGGTATTCCGGGTATTAGAACCATCACTTCTTCAAGCTCCAATGGTTCCAGTAATATCACAGTTGAATTCAATATCAATGAAGACCTCGAAGCTGCTGCCAATGATGTACGCGATAAAGTGAGCCAGGCTGCCAGAAATCTTCCCCAAGATATTGATGCGCCACCGGTAGTAAGTAAAGCCGATGCCAATAGTGATTTTATCATATTGATGGCCGTACAAAGTCGTACCAAAGGGTTATTGGAACTAAGTGATTATGCTGAGAATGTACTTGTTGAAAGATTACAAACCATTCCTGAAGTTAGCTCGATCAATATTTTCGGACAAAAGCGTCCGGCAATGCGTATCTGGATCGATCCGGACAAACTCAATGCCTATAATATCAGTTTTGTTGATATCCGTAATGCACTGAACAGAGAGAATGTTGAAATTCCATCCGGTAAAATTTATGGCGAGAATACAGAAATGACGATACGTGCATTGGGTCGATTGCAATCAGAAAAAGATTTTCGCGACCTCATTATCTTCGAAGATAATCGCGGTATTATTCGTTTAAGTGATGTTGCCAAAGTAGAGATCGGTCCGGAGAACGAAGAATTCAGCTGGCGATTGAATGGGGTGAATGCTGTAGGTCTGGCCATCATTCCTCAACCCGGTGCTAACTATATTAAGATAGCAGATGAATTTTATAAGCGATTAAATGAAATTCAGAAAAGTCAGAAGGGCGATTTTGAATTAACACCACTTATAGATCAAACCAAAAATGTTCGACGCTCTATCAAAGAAGTAGAAGAAACTTTGTTGATCTCTTTCAGCCTAGTGGTATTGGTGATCTTCTTTTTCTTCCGCAACTGGCTTATTGCTATTCGTCCTTTGATTGATATCCCTATTTCACTGGTAGCTACTTTCTTCATCATGTACATAGCAGGGTTCTCTGTGAATGTATTGACCTTGTTAGGTATTGTACTGGCAACGGGATTGGTGGTTGATGATGGTATTGTAGTAACAGAAAATATTTTCCGAAAGCTTGAAAGCGGATTACCTATTCGTAAAGCAGCATTAGAAGGTAGTAAAGAAATATTCTTTGCTGTTATTTCAACGTCTATTACACTAGCAGTAGTGTTCTTACCTGTGATCTTTCTGGAAGGTTTTGTAGGGAGTTTGTTCAGAGAGTTTGGTGTTACCGTAGCAGCTGCGGTACTTGTTTCAGCTTTTGTATCCTTAACCATAACACCGGTATTGAATGTGTATCTGAATAAAAAGGATGCAGGTCATGGTAAGTTTTACGAAATGACGGAGCCTTTCTTTCGTGGCATGGAGAATGGGTACAAGCGGATGCTTACCGGATTTCTTCGTATTCGTTGGATGGCATGGGTAATAGTGCTGCTCTGTTTAGGAGGTATTTACTTAGTGGGTACCAATTTGCAAAGTGAATTGGCGCCACTCGAAGATAGAAGTAGTGTTCGTTTTCAGATGTCGGGTCCTGAAGGAGCCAGCTATAGTTATATGGTGGATGTGGGGAATAAGCTGATTGATTATCTATCAGATTCAGTTCCGGAGAAAGCTTTTGTATTTGCAGCAGTTCCAGGTTTTGGTGGCGGTGGCGGCGTGAATAGTGGAACAGCGAGAATAGCATTTGTAGATCCTGATAAACGAACCAGAAGTCAGAGTGAAATTGCTCGAGAGATCAGTAAAAAATTACCACAGTTCAACAATGCAAGAATATTTCCGGTAGAAGAGCAAACTATTTCAGTAGGCTTGGGTTCTCGTGGGTCATTACCTGTACAATATATTTTGCAGAATCTTGATTTTGAAAAGATCAAAGAAGTGATTCCTAAGTTTCTGGAAGAAGCCAGAAAAGAAAAAACATTCGCCAATGTAGATGTGAACCTGAAATTTAATAAACCCGAATTACAACTGACCATTGATCGAATCAAAGCAAAAGATCTGGGCTTGTCCATTTCAGATGTGGCAGATGTCGTATCAAGTGCATTCAGCGGCAGAAGACTAGCATACTTTATCATGAATGGTAAGCAGTATCAGGTAATTTCTCAGGTAGAACTAAAAGATCGTCAGGAGCCGGGCGATATTTCCAATTTATATGTACGCAATAGTCGGGGTGAAAATATTCCATTAACATCCGTTGTAAAGCTTGAAGAGAATTCAAACCCGCCAACATTATACCATTATAACCGCTTTAAGGCTGCCACTATTTCTGCATCTTTAGCTGAAGGTAAAACCATTGGCGATGGAGTAAAAGCGATGCAGGCTATTGGCGATAAACTATTGGACGAAAGTTTTCAAACGGCACTAGGTGGCGCATCGCGCGATTATGCGGAGAGCTCATCTAATACCAGTTTTGCATTTGGATTGGCACTGATACTCATTTATTTGGTATTGGCTGCACAGTTCGAAAGTTTTAAAGATCCGTTCACCATTATGATTACGGTACCGCTGGCATTGGCAGGTGCGTTACTGAGTTTGTGGTTATTTGATCAGACTTTAAATATCTTCTCACAGATTGGTATGATCATGCTCATTGGATTGGTGACAAAGAATGGTATCCTCATTGTAGAATTTGCCAACCAAAAACGCGAATTCGGATTGAAGAAAACAGAAGCGGTGATCGAAGCTTCTGCACAACGTTTACGTCCGATCTTAATGACAAGTCTGGCAACAGCCTTAGGAGCCTTACCTATCGCTATAAGTTTTGGTGCAGCAGCTACCAGTAGAATGCCATTGGGTATTGTAGTGGTGGGTGGTATTATGTTCTCATTGGTGCTGACTTTATTTGTAATTCCGGCCGTGTATACGTTCATTTCTGGAAAGCATGAGGCGAAGAAGATGGATATTACGGATTAAATCAAAAGTCAAAAATCAAAATTCAAAAAGGGTGAAAGCAATTGTTTTCACCCTTTTTTTATGTCTTCAACTTTCCTTTTATAGATCGTATTTTTGCAGTAGAAACTTCTTGTATGAAAACATCTGTGGCTGATATTAGAAAAGAGTACAAACAACATTCCTTAAATGAAGGTGATATAGCGTCTGATCCTTTTGTTCAGTTTGAACATTGGTGGCAGGATGCGGTGAACAGTGAAATTGATGAAGTGAATGCCATGACATTGGCTACAGCTACCAAGCAAGGTGTTCCTTCGGCACGAATTGTTTTATTGAAAGGATATGATTCAAATGGTTTTGTTTTCTTCACCAATTATGAAAGTCATAAGGGACAGGAGCTGGCAGATAATCCGAAAGCGGCATTGGTTTTTTTCTGGAAAGAATTGGAGAGACAAATACGCATTGAGGGAACAGTCGAAAAAATCAGTGCCGCAGAGAGTGATGAATATTTTCATTCCCGTCCGGAAGGAAGCCGTATTGGTGCCTGGGCATCGCCACAGAGTTCAGTGATACCGGATAGAAATGTGATTGAATTGAATGTTGCCAAATATACCAGTGAATTCTCCGGACAAACCATTCCTCGTCCGGAACATTGGGGAGGTTATCGAGTAAAGCCAACAGTGATTGAGTTCTGGCAGGGAAGAAGTAGCCGCCTACATGATCGTTTCAAATACACCAAAACAGAACAGGGCTGGCGTGTAGAGCGATTAGCGCCTTGAGTGTTTTTATGGGCCGCAGATTTTTATGATAGAACACGGATCATCATGATTTTCATGATATGTCATGATAATTCATCTATCCGCGTAAATCATGACAATCATGACAATCTGTGTTCAATGTTTTTATCTACGAATAAGTATTTCTTTGATTTTTTTATTCTCAGGATGGAACATCAATTCGATGTAGAAATCATTTCTTCTGTATACAATTGAAGGAATTTTCCTCGGGTAATAAGACCTCATACCAATACTTAAAACAGATTGTTTATCCAGTAATGGTATAACCTGCTCCATTGTAGCGCTACTGTCTAATATCATCGCACCATCTTTGAACAGGTTTGGATAGGTTATCAAATTATCTTTCTTGGGATCTTTGTGGCTCGACTTCATGAATAATCTAACACTATAGATATCTTTTTCTTTTGCATAGTATTCTATTGATACCCCAGATATTTTAAAACGAAACGAAAATCTTTTCTCCCAACTGGTTTCTTTAGTATTAGGATCAAAAGAGCCAATAATCTTGCCCACAATACTTTTCTCATCCAAGAGAGAATCCAATTCCTTTTTATCGGGATTTGTTTTTAGTACAACCCCATTTAACAAAATGCTGTTTCCACGTAATTCAATACTTACCTGACTATAAATAGTTGATTGAAAAGCGAATAATAGCAGAAATAAAATATACCTATTCATAGTAAGATTTGTAAATCGTAATACAGCTAAATGCTTGTTATGTCTTTCAAGGTTTGATATGACATCTTCAAATATATCATTTACTTCTTATGTGGAGACGTTAATAAGTGAATAGTGAATAGTGACAGAAGAAAAAAAGAGCGTCTTGGGAATTAGACGCTCTTTTGAATTTTTACTTTTGATTTTTGAATTACTTCCTCCCCATCGCCTTCTCCGCAGCCGCCACAATAAATGGTGTATCCAATCCGTATTTCGCGAGGAGTTCGTTAGGTTTACCACTTTCACCGAAAGTGTCGTTGGTGCCGATGTATTCAATAGGAACCGGACAATGTCTGGCTGCTACTTGTGCAACCGCATCACCGAGTCCGCCAATGATATTGTGTTCTTCTACCGTAACGGCGCATTTTGTTTTGCTCAAAGAAGCAATGATGGCAGCTTCATCGAGTGGTTTGATGGTATGTATATTGATCAGTTCAACACTGATACCTTTTTCTTCCAAAATTTTTCCTGCTTCGATGGCTTTCCAAACCATGTGTCCACAAGCGAAGATGGAAATATCGGTTCCTTCACTCATTTTCTGTGCTTTACCAATCACGAAATCGCTACCATCTTCTTTGGTGAAGTTGGGCCATTTCGGGCGACCAAAACGCAGGTATACCGGACCATGCAAATCAGCAATGGCTTTGGTAGCAGCTTTGGTCTGATTAAAATCGCAAGGAACTACCACGGTCATACCGGGTAACATCTTCATCAATCCGATGTCTTCCAAAATTTGGTGGGTAGCACCATCTTCACCGAGTGTTAATCCGGCATGAGAAGCACAAATTTTTACATTCTTATCGCTATAGGCTACACTCTGACGAATCTGATCATAGACACGGCCTGTACTGAAGTTGGCGAAAGTAGTGGTGTAAGGAATTTTACCACCGATGGTTAATCCGGCAGCAATACCAATCATATTGGCTTCAGCAATACCACACTGTATAAAACGGTTAGGGAAATCTTTGATATAAGGTCCCAACTTGAAAGATCCTGCGAGGTCGGCAGTGAGTACCACTACATTTTCATTCTCTTTCGCAAGCTCATGAATACCCTCACCAAAACCGGCACGTGTTTCTTTTTCATTGAGGATCTGGATGTCTTTAAGTTTCATACGGTGTTATGTTTTTGAAAGTCAGTGCAAAGAAAGGGAGAAATGAGTGAAAGGTGAAAAGTGAAAGGTGAAATGGTTTCACTTTTCACTTTTCACCTTTCACTTCGATCATCCCTCAAACGAACTATAAAAATACGGTGTCTTCGCTTCGAACTCGGCGCTGCAGGTGTCTACCATTTTGTAGACGCGGGTGATGCCGAGTGATTTGCGTTTTTCGTAGACTTGTTCATCGTTACAATCGCCATGTAAGATATTGGCGATCTGAGCATCACTGAAACCATTTTTCTTGGCTTCTTTCAGCAAGTCTTCCGGTAAAGTATCCAACGAATATTTAGCAATCTCTTTTTCCATATTACAGATCTGTTGGATCTGATAGATGAACCAACGATCGATACCCGTGGCTTGTGAAATAGATTTTACCGTAGAACCCTGCATCAACGCATCTTTGATTCGGAAAATGCGATCCCATTTCGGGGTTTTGATATATTCAGTGAGTTCTTCACTCTTCATCAAGCTCTTACCATAATATCCCAATCCTACTGCTTCATTCTCTAAACTCTGACATGCTTTCTGAATGGCTTCTGTGAAGCTGCGACCAATGGCCATCACTTCACCTACGCTTTTCATCTGTAATCCCAATGTATCATTGGCACCTTTGAATTTATCAAAGTTCCAGCGAGGGATTTTTACGATCACATAATCCAATGTAGGTTCGAAATATGCTGAAGTGGTTTTTGTGATCTGGTTCTGTAATTCATCCAGTGAATAACCAATCGCCAGTTTCGCAGCGATCTTCGCAATCGGATAACCGGTTGCTTTAGATGCCAGGGCAGAAGAGCGGCTCACACGTGGATTGATCTCTACGGCGATCAATTCTTCTGTCTCCGGATTCAAAGCAAACTGTACGTTACAACCACCGGCGAAATTGCCCAGTGAACGCATCATCAGCATGGCTTTGTTACGCATTTCCTGGAAAGCGGTATCGCTCAGGGTCATGGCAGGAGCTACGGTGATAGAGTCGCCTGTATGTACACCCATCGGATCCACATTCTCAACGGTACAAATGATGACTACATTATCATTCTGATCACGCAATAATTCCAATTCAAATTCTTTCCATCCCAACACCGCTTTCTCTACCAGTACTTCATGGATAGGAGAAGCTTTCAGTCCGCGCTCCAGTGCTGCATCGAGGTCTTCTTTGCTGTGTACGAATCCACCACCGGTACCACCGAGGGTGAATGACGGACGAATCACCAATGGAAAACCAATCTCTTGTGCAAACTCTTTTCCTTCCAGAAAACTGTTGGCCACACGGCTGGGGGCAACGGCCATTCCAATCTTCACCATCAACTGACGGAATTTCTCGCGGTCTTCAGCGGTATCAATGGCAGCCACATCCACCCCAATCATACGCACGCCATATTTTTCCCACACACCCAACTCATCGGCTTCTTTACAGAGGTTCAGGGCTGTTTGTCCACCCATCGTAGGCAGCACGGCGTCGATCTGGTTTTCTTCCAGGATCTGTTCAATGCTTTCAACGGTAAGGGGGAGGAGGTACACTTTATCAGCCATCATCGGATCGGTCATGATGGTGGCGGGATTGCTGTTGATCAGGATCACTTTGATACCTTCTTCACGTAAGCTCCTGGCAGCCTGAGAACCGGAATAATCAAACTCGCAGGCCTGTCCGATAATAATGGGACCCGAACCTACAATTAACACAGATTTGATGGATTGATCTTTGGGCATGGGACGAAAAAATAAATTGTGCAAATGTAAGGAAGGGAGGGTTATGGGGGGATTATTTTTTAGCTGCAAGCTTCAAGCTGCAGGCTGCAAGCAGGAAAAAAGGTAAAGACCCCTCTTTATAGCAAAAAAACTTGTGGCTTGTAGCTTGGAGCGTGCAGCTTTCCTCACCTACCTTCGCGCAAAATTCAAATATGGCATTACCTGTGATTGGCAAAAAAGCGCCTGTTTTTAAGGGGGTTGATCAGAATGGCAAGAAACTGTCTTTGACAGATTTCAAGGGACAGAAAGTGGTGTTGTATTTCTATCCGCATGATAATACCCCAACTTGTACGGTGCAGGCATGTAATCTGCGAGATAATTATACTTTATTGAAAAAGAAGGGTTTTCAGGTGATTGGGGTGAGTAGTGATGATGTGAAAAGCCATAAAAAATTTGAGACCAAACATCAGTTACCTTTTCCTTTATTGGCTGATGAAGATTTAAAAATTCATGAACAGTATGGGGTATGGCAACTGAAGAAATTCATGGGTAAAGAATTCATGGGTACCATTCGTACTACTTTTTTGATTGATGAGAATGGTAAGATCAAAAACATCATCCAGAAGCCTGCTTCCAAAAAACATGCGGAAGAGGTATTGGCGGCATGGGGTGAGTAATAACGCTGCGCCGTACTCTGTGTCACTCCGTGGTGAAAAAATAACCACAGAGTGACACAGAGTACGGCACAGAGGTGTACAGAGTTGTCTAATAATTTAAATCACCCCTTTTTCTCCGTGAAACTCTGCGCCTAACTCTGTGTTACTCTGTGGTAAAAAATAATCACTGAGAGCGAGAGAACCAGAGATTACGCGGAGGATATATTTTAAATTTCTATCTTGTTGCATCAATCTCTTGCTATGCAACGTATTTTCCTTCTTTGTTTGCTTATTGGTTGTATTCAGTTGAATGCGCAAAAGACCGATAAAAAATTACAGCATCAAATTGAAACACTCTTACAAGGTTTCCGTGGCGATATTGGTGTGTATGTGCATGATCTGAAGAAGAATAGAGTAGCAGCCGTACATGCCGATACCATATTCCCAACCGCCAGTATGGTGAAAGTGCCCATCATGATTGGTGTGATGGATAAGATCAGTAAAAAAGAATTGGATTATCATCAATCACTGACTTATAAAGATTCATTGTTGTATGAAGGAGTAGATATTTTAGGTTCCTTCAAAAACAATGAGAAGATCGATCTGAGTAAAGTGATGATGCTCATGCTCACCACGAGTGATAATACTGCCAGTTTATGGTTGCAATCATTGGCAGGTACGGGAACACGTATCAATCAGTTAATGGATAGTTTGGGATTTCCGAATACCAAAGTAAACAGTCGCACACCCGGAAGGGAAGAGATCAGAAAGATCTATGGTTGGGGACAAACTACCCCGCGTGAAATGGCGACCTTGTTTGAAAAGATAGCTGCCAGACAAATTCTTAGTGATTCTGCCAGTGATAAGATGTTGAAACTACTCGGCAGAAATTATTGGGATGAAGAAGGGTTATCAGTTATACCTGCGGGTGTTTTTGTAGCGAGTAAAAATGGCGCAGTGAATGCGAGTAGAAGTGAAGTGATTTATATACAAGGAGAAGGGGTAAATTATGTCTTCTGCATCTGCACCAAAAACAACCAAGACCAAACCTGGACCCCCACCAACGAAGCCTGGACTCTTACTAGAAAATTATCATCCTTGTTATGGGAGTATTATAAAAGGTAAGCTTCTATGAAATAATTTTATGGGACGCAGATTTTTATGATTTGTTATGATGAGTGCTGATCAATCTAAAATCATAATTATTCATAATAATCTGCGTGCCATCCTATTTTTTTTAAAAATAATCAACGTTATATTGATGGGACGCAGATTAGTTATAATTTTTTATGATCAACGCTGATCAATTTAAAAATCATAATCAATCATAAAAATCTGCGTCCCATCCCACGCATCCATAATTATTTAGCTAAACAAAACGTAAGTAATCCAGCTCATTCCGTAAGCGAGAACGGTCATGTAGATCAATTGAATGGTGGGCCATTTCCAACTTTTGGTTTCACGCTTTACTACTGCCAGCGTACTCATACACTGCATTGCCAACACATAAAACACCATCAGCGAAAGTGCCGCAGCCAGTGTATATACTTTAGAACCATCTGCATGTTTCGCAGATTGCAGTTTGGCACGCAAAGAACTATCGTCAGATTCTTCTACACTATAAAGTGTCGCCATCGTGCCTACAAATACTTCACGTGCCGCAAAAGAAGTGATGAGAGCGATACCAATTTTCCAATCGTATCCTAAAGGTTGAATCGCAGGTTCAATGAATTGTCCGAGGATGCCCGCATAAGAGTTCTGTAATTTTTCGGTAGACAATTGTCTTTGTAAGGAGTCGATCTGATCAGGCATTTGCTGGATCAGTGCTACATATTTTGTCTCCGTTTTTTCCATTCTGTCACCCGGACCATAACTACTCAAGAACCACAGCAGTAAGCTGATGACCATGATGACTTTACCCGCATCGGTAACAAAGATGCGTGCTTTCTCTACCATGGTGATGACTACATTTTTCCAACGAGGGGCGCGGTAGATGGGGAGTTCGAGGATGAAGAAACTTTTCTCACTGATCTTGATGAACCACTTCATCACATAACTCACGATGAGTGCCATCACCGTACCAAGTAAATAGAGTGCCATCATCACTAGCCCTTGCAAACTCAGGAAACCGAAATAGTAAGTATCATCAATGACGAGAGAGATTAAAATAGTGTATACCGGTAAACGAGCGCTGCAACTCATCAAAGGTGTAACCATGATGGTGAGTAATCGTTCTTTTCTGTTCTCGATATTACGTGCACTCATGATAGCGGGTACTGCACAAGCAAAACCACTTACCATGGGCATTACACTTTTGCCGTTCAAACCTACTTTACGCATGAGTCGATCACTGAGAAAACTCACACGCGCCATATAACCGGTGTCTTCGAGAATGGTGATCAATCCAAAGAGGATCATGATCTGCGGAACGAAAACGAGTATACCACTCAATCCCGCTACCAGTCCATTGATGATGAGATCACTCCACCAACCCGAAGGAAGATGCGTACCTAACCATCCGCTGATCTCTGCAAAGCCCCATTCAATAGCATCCATGGGAAATGCGGCGAGCCAGAAAATACTTTGGAACAAGAGAAAGAGAACGGATAACAAGATCACATAACCCCAGGTATGATGCAGGAGTAGGTTGTCTAGTTTATCGGTAAAGAGTTTTTTCTCAAGCGGTCCGGGCTCCAACACATTTTGCTGCATGATCTGGCGGATACGGGTGTATCGATGCATGATTTCTTCAGCCTGTGTTTTGGTAGGATTGAATTTATGATCGATTTCTATCTGTTCTATTTTTTGCTGAACAGTTTCGCTGAGCGGAAAACTTTCGTGGTTGATGAGATAATGCACAGCTGCATAATCACTCAAAGAGGGATCGAGTTGTTGAATGGCATCGATGGAAGACGCTGCCAGTTTTTTATTGTCGATGAAATCACGAGGTACAGCACTGTTACCCAGTCTGGATACTTGTGCCAATACTTTCTTGAGTTCGTTAAGACCTTTGTTTTTTCTGGGGTTTACTGCTACAACAGGAATACCGAGATCGGCTTCCAGTCCACTGATATCGATCTTGATGCCTTTTTTGGAAGCGATATCATTCATGGTGAGTGCCATCACTACCGGAATCTTCAGATCAATCATCTGACTACAGAAGAGCAGGTTGCGTTTGAGGTTGCTGGCATCGGCCACGAGTAATACCACATCGGCTTTCAGATCGGTATCGGCACCCATGAGTACTTTGTAAGCCACCCATTCATCGGCCCTGCGAGGGTAGAGACTGTACGTACCGGGCAGATCAATGAGTTCTGCTTCGGTGCGGTCATCCAGTTTGGTGCTGCCGGTCTTTTTGTCAACGGTAACACCGGGAAAGTTGCCCACTTTCTGGTTCAATCCGGTAAGGCTGTTGAAGAGCGAACTCTTCCCGCTATTCGGGTTACCTACCAGGGCGATATGTAATTTCTTGTGGCTCAATGGATGTGGTTGCAAAAGTAGTGGCAATACGGGGTAGGCAGTTACGAGATTGGGAACCCTTCGTCGCCGACGAAGGGTGACGGGTGTATGAACAAATCGTTTTTACTCATTAGCGCACTTACGTATTACATATGCCGTACTTCTTTCGGGTCTTCTTGGGGTTTTCTTTGGCAAAACCCCAAGCGATCATAATGAACGACCTTAGATAGATAATGGGGCGATAAGCTGATACCTAGGGGGAGGGTTGATATAATACGAATGGAGGGCGGATGAATATCAAATGAAACTCGAATGAATACCGCTTGGAATACGGACCGATAACGGACTTGTAACGGACTTGAAACGGAGTTATAACGGGATGTCCCCCGATCCGCCGAGGCGGAGAGGTCTCCCACCGCTAGCATGTATGGTTAAAAAAACGACTCAAAACAGAATCTACATTGACCATTCACAATTCACCATTCACACCAAGCGCAGCGAAGGCTTGCTATATTCAAATAAATCAGTATATTAGAGTTCCCCCATACTTTTTATTTCCTGATTTTATTGGAGTGCGAATGAGAGATTGTTGTGCAAAGGTGATGGTGTTTTTCCGAAAGGGAAAACAACAAGCGGATATAATTTTACTTAAGTGGTAATGAAGTGAATATGTGAATTAGCCTAATTGAGATTAGATGTAGAAGGTCACATATTTATGAAATATATGCGATTTTAGGGCGACACAATAACAGTAGAACATTATGGCAAAAATATAAAGACTTCTATTCTTTATCCTCAAAGTCTCCAAGATACGCAGGGCTTTATTGCGGATGAATAATATTAATGAAATATTTATAGAAAAAACACTGTAAAATAAAGCGTGTAAGCATAATCAACAGTAAATACAAAATAAATATTATGAATAAGCAAGTATTTATAATTATTTTCTCACTTTTCATTTTTACTGCTTGTGAAAATAAAAAGAACTACAAGTATGTAGAAATAGTAGATGAAGAAAGTTTACTAGGGAGCATAGATCGAAAGGAAAAAGATGCTCAAATTATAAATGAACAAAGCGATAGTTCAGCATATTTGGCTGCTTTTCAAAAATTTTGTATTTCAATAAAGGTCAATAGGGATATGCAAACTTCAATTGGTAAGGTATATTCGACGCCAAAAGATTTTAAATTGTATGATGATAAGGGTAACGAGATCTCTAACATGAGTTTTGCAAATAAGGACGTACGAGAAAAAGAAATACAAGAAAGAATATTTTCACTTAGAAATTCAATTCAAGAGTCGATTGACAAGAACAAAAAAGAGAAGCAAGAATCTTTTTCAAAAAGCGTCAATATAGATTCTGCTAAGGTTAAGCAGTTAGAAAAATTATTCCGTATAAAAAAGGATGAATTTTCTAACGAGAACAAAAAATGGTACAAACCAAAGTCTGCACCAATTTATACAAATGCCAATGGTATCTATTGTTATTTTCAAACCGAAAATGGGATGCCAAGTAATTTGAGATTTAGGCTTCAATATTATAACGATGACTGGTTATTCTTTAGTCGTATTCAGTTCTCAATTGATGGGAAGGCGTATGAATATGTTCCTTTAAATACAGAAACAGATTCGGGTGATGGTGGATATATATGGGAATGGTTTGATGAATCAGTTTCTGAATCGGATAAAGAACTGATAAATGCGTTAGCAAATGCTAAGTCAGCAAAAATGAAGCTGATAGGAAGGCAATATTATGACACAAGGACGATTAGTCCATCACAATTAAATGGGATTAAACAGACTTTAGAACTTTATAAAGCATTGGGGGGACGATTCTAAAAGATGTAATTGATATTTTATTTTCGATTCTAATCAATTCATCCGGATAAACTATTATGGCAAAAAAAATACTCGACTTAGATTGGTTAATAACTGAATACATGCCATTTTTTAGTGAATTCGGAATGACTGAGGAAAATTTACGGGGATATTATGAAACGTGGTCTAAAAACCGCCCTGCATTAATCAAAGACTATTTATGGTTTATTTTTCAAAGCTTATTATACGAGACAGCCAGGCAGTCTAAAACAGAGCAAGAATTATATAAGTATCAAAATATGATTTATATGGAGATGCTTAGGTTCAGAAGACAAGTTGAAAAAGTAAGAGCTAATGAAATACTACAACTAGCATTAGCAGCCTTGGTACGAAAAACTATTTCTGAAACTAATTTTCAGTTAAAGGTTGAGATAATTTCTGGTCATTGTTGCTCTTATTGTGATAATCTTAATCAACACATATTTTCTTTCGAAGAAGTTTTAAAAAATCAATATCTGGGATCTAGAGATTGCACAAATCCCCAAGGATGTAATTGTACATATGCATTTGTGCCAATGCGAGATGAAGATGATAACTTAATTTCTAACTTTTCCTAGGATATTCTACGTAGAAATAGGTTCCTCATTCAATAATCCTCACCCACCTCCAACCTATACCCTTTCCCCCTCACAACCGTAATCTTCACCCTCGGGTCTAACTCCAATTTCTTTCCTTTCCTTCTCTGCAGAGTCTTCAAATAAGATAAGTTCATCGCAGATGTCTCCGAGGTACGAGGGACTCTGCGTTTTGCACAGCTAGGGTGCGAGGATTTGTTTTTGCTTTTCCCAATTCATTTGTTTCTTAGCAGAATCGAATGTGCCAGTATACACCTCATGAAAGAAAAGCAATGAGACACAATAAGGAATGATTATGCGAAAAATCTATTTACTTATTTTATTCTCAATGAATTCTATCTGTTGTCTTTCTCAATCAGATATCAAGGATTTCTTATTTTATTTTTTGAATCATTATCTCCCTTCAAAAGGTCTACATAAAATCAACGATAAAAGCAATCATGCTTTTTTTGCTCAACGATACAGTATTTTGACCAATAGGATCGAAGTTGTTATGAAGCGTGATACAAGCAAAGAAATAAGAAGTATAACAAAACAGTTCTTAGAGCATATCAGGTCTTCAAATGTTAACCAATCTTACCAGGATTTATTTTCTCCTAATCAACTTTTTGGAATTGATTCATTTTATGCTGCCGATTCCATCATAATAGAGCTTGAAAAGAAATATACAAAGGCTGTAAGAGATTCACAAGGAGGATCGTCTGTTTATTCAATGCCCTTACAAACGAAAGAAACGCCATCTACAGTAAAACTTCAAGTGAATCAGGCATTCAAAACCGCTAATGATTTTATAAAACAGGCTGTTGAGATCACTGTCCCATACTTTTTTAATAATGGAAAAAACTGTTTGATCATTTATGTACGTCACCTGAATTATTGGCCGGAAGCAAAAGTTCTTTTGTTTCAAAAATCAGGAAATGACTGGTCTTTTAAAAGAGTGATTTTTGATCAGCAGTTGTTTTTAGATGATGAAGCTAGTCCGTACTTACGAAGATGAACCCATATTGAGAGCTCGCAGAGTCCTCCAAAGGAGTCCTGTGGACCTCGTGCCTCGGAGACTCTGCTGGGAAAATAAAGTTTTGCATCATTCGTTTATTATTTAGTTTCAGTCGTAGGTAACTTTTAAAGATGACACTACCTTTAGAATATCGAAAAATAACCGCTCCTTATTACAAGGTTCGTGTATTTGAATATTGGGGAGATATTTATGAATCAATTTTTTGCTATTTAAAACCATTTTTAAAAGTAAAAGAAGGCTCAGCTATACTAGATTCTATTGACGACCCTAGTGTGTATTTTAATTATCAACTGCTTGCTGAACACAGCATTCCCTTAACATGGAACGACATGTTAAAACTAACAGGACTACAAACACTTGGTCAATTAAGAGCTGCCATCTTTGGTTCTGGTTTGCTGCGCGATATTTGTGAGAAAGAGAAAATTATTTTACCCTATCAAGATATTTTTAGTCCACATCAATTAGAAAGTCTTTTACCCATACTATCAAAACTTGGACATCATAAAGTCAGATGTATACCTGAATTGCCAGAGCATGATCCACCGGTTGTTGTTGACTTAGGCATCGAAACAATCATTAATCAACACAACAGGCTAAGATGCTTACAAACACTCGACGAAACGCTTTTTTTTGGAAACGCCTTTGATTTTGTTGAGACATATATCTGTGGATCTAAAGAGCAAGTACAACTTTTTGCTAATAGCTTAGAAGGGTTTATGTGTACAGAAAAAACAAGAACAAATTGGCATGATGATTAATGAGCATGAACTTTCCTTCTCCACAGGGTCTTCAAATTAAAAGAAGTTCATCTGCGGGAGTATGTTCACTTAAGTGTGTCAAATTGTAAATTTAGACACATGAAAGAAGAAAAAGTACCTTTTGACTTTGAAGCGTTTGCGAAGCAAGCGGCAGAAGATTTAAAAGCGGGTAAGCCCATGGTAGGAAAAGATGGGATATTTACCCCGTTATTAAAGCGTTTGATAGAAGCATCGCTGGAAGGCGAACTGGATGCCCATTTAGATCAGACCCGTAAGCCTGCAAAGAATCGTCGTAATGGGCGCAGTACAAAAAATCTACAAAGTCCATTGGGAGGCTTTGAGATTTTTTCTCCCCGTGATCGTAATTCGACCTTTGAGCCTCAGATTGTAGAGAAGCGCCAACACAAGATTACGAGTGATATTGATGCGCAGATTTTGTCTTTGTATGGTCGAGGAATGAGTTACAGTGATATCCAACAGCATCTATCAGAGATGTATGGATTAGAAGTATCAGATGGAACGATCAGTGCGATTACCGACCGGATCATCCCTCAGATTAAAGAATGGCAGAATCGTCCTTTAGAGAGCATATATCCTGTTATTTGGTTGGATGCGATGCATTTTA